>OQVS01000962.1_pt1 | contig 19936 bp, 9 predicted proteins | sample 1691601 | NCBI WGS metagenome assembly OQVS01 (sample SAMN03418268, study PRJEB22391) | human gut metagenome | biome: human-gut; feature: organic feature; material: feces | host: Homo sapiens | place: Tanzania | collected 2013-01
GAGAGTGCCATTGGCGTTGATGCCGCGCACCGTATAGGTGTACTTCACGCCCGCCTTGGCGGTCTTATCCGTCCAGCTGGTGCCGGCCACGTTCGCGATGCCCTTCCACTTGGTGTTCACCGCGTCCTTGCGGTACACGCGATACTGTGCTGCGCCGTTGGCTGCCTGCCACGTCACCTGAATGCCTCCGGTGACAGCCTTGGCGCTGCCAAGGGTCACATTGGCGGGTACGGCAGGAGCCGCGCCGGGCATGGTAGCGCTGACGCCGGTGCTATCGTAGCTGGGGCTGAGAGTGCCATTGGCGTTGATGCCGCGCACCGTATAGGTGTACTTCACGCCCGCCTTGGCGGTCTTATCCGTCCAGCTGGTGCCGGCCACGTTCGCGATGCCCTTCCACTTGGTGTTCACCGCGTCCTTGCGGTACACGCGATACTGTGCTGCGCCGTTGGCTGCCTGCCACGTCACCTGAATGCCTCCGGTGACAGCCTTGGCGCTGCCAAGGGTCACATTGGCGGGTACGGCAGGAGCCGCGCCGGGCATGGTAGCGCTGACGCCGGTGCTATCGTAGCTGGGGCTGAGAGTGCCATTGGCGTTGATGCCGCGCACCGTATAGGTGTACTTCACGCCCGCCACAGCGGTCTTATCCGTCCAGCTGGTGCCGGTCACGTTCGCGATGCCCTTCCACTTGGGATTGGCAGCGTCCTTGCGGTACACACGGTACTGAACCGCACCATCCGCCGCCTTCCACGTCACCTGAATGCCGCCGGTGACAGCCTTGGCGCTGCCAAGGGTCACATTGGCGGGTACGGCGGGCGTAGTAGGCAGCTTCGCCACATTGACCACCGTTTTTGCGATCACTTCAGACTTATCACCCTTTGTGCCGTACACCTGGATCTGATAACGGCCGGTGGAATTGTGGAAGGCAAGATCCACGGTACACGTCCAGCTGCCATCAGCCTGCTTGACCGCCTTATACCACTTGATGTCGTCCTGCCCATTGACCTCGCTCCAAACGGGGATGGAGATCTGCTCATAAGCCTCGGCGTCCCGCACGGTGATCTTCATCGTGTTGTAGTCCGACGCGACGGCAGCCAGCACCTCCGGTGCCTTCACGTCATCGAATGCGGTCACAAGAGCCGTCGTATGACCCGCCATGCGCATGGTGTCGGAATCGCCGGTGGAGGCATAGGCATGGAGCTGATAATCGCCGACGGAATGATGCTTTGTCAGATCGACAGTGCAGGTCCAATTTCCATCCGCCTGCTTTTCGGCGTTGTACCAGGCAAGGTCATCCTGCCCGTTCTCCATGCTCCAGACAGCGAACCGAACCTTGGTGTGGCCGTGGCTGGCCACATCGACCATCTTGACGGTCAGGACATTGTTATCCTGTACCGCCGTCACGGTATGATCCTTCTCGGTCCAACCGATGACATCCATCGTGCCGCAGCCGTAGTCGCAGTACGCAACCTTCGTCTCAGCACCGACGCAGTTTTTGGTGCTGACCGTATAGTTGGTGAACTTGTGGGTGACGGTTTGGACGATGTTGATCGAAGTACCAGCGATGAGATCCGAGCCGTCATAGGCGTGGATCTGGTATCTCCACAGATCCTTATAGAGGCACATGGGAACCTTAACGACCCAGGTTTCATCCGCCTGCTTTTCGCCGCGGAACCACTTCAGGTCATCCTGACCATCCTGCTGACTCCACATGGCGATCCTGCCATTTGCGAAGGTCTGGCCCTCCATCGGCGTGAGAGTGACCGTCAGCACGCCGCTGTCGTCGCTCAAACTCGTTTTGATCGGACGCCACATACGGCCGTCCTCATAGAAGTAGCACCGGCCATAGCCCAAGCCCGGAATAAAGCGCCAGCCGGTGACCATTGCACCATAATTTGCGCTGTTTTTATCCGGCTCGAAGTAGTAGGTGTCGTCACCGATCTCTGTGATGCCGAGGGCCATCTTGCCGTTGTCGTAGTAGTAGGTATTGCCGTTGGTCTTCTTGATAAAGCCGGTATGTCCGCTGACGATCCGACCGTTGTCAAACACGAACGGAACCTCATCGATCACCTGCTCGCCGTCATAGGCCACGCCGTTTTCATCGAAGCAATAGTTGTCCTCGTCCACCAGGAACCAGCCGGTCTGCGCCACGCCGCGCAGGAAATACATCTTGCGTCCGGTCGCCTCATCGCGAGCCCAGCCGGTATAGTTCCATTCGATGGGGTCAACCGCCGCATGGCAGTTGCCGCAGATCAGCTTGCCGTTGCTGCAGACCGCGTTCTCCAGAACATGGCCCTTATCCGCGCAGCTGCCGGTCAGGGATTTCAGGGTCACGTTGTCCAGAAGCTGCTGGCTGCCATCGGCCTGCATGTCGTAGACGTTGATCTTCATCTGGGAGCGGTTGGCCTCCACACTCAGATAGATCGCGTTGAAGTCCGTGGTGGCCTTTGCAAAGACCTTCTCGTAATCAAAGACGTCCTGGCTGTTGATCGCATAGGACTTCTCACCGCTGGAGCCGCAGATGTAGTAATACACACCGTTCTCCGCGTCGATCTCACCGCCCTTCAGGGGGTTGGTGCGGGCGAAGGAGTGGTCATGTCCGGCAAATACCACATCGATGCCGGCTTCCTCCGCAGCCGCCGGGATATACTGCGTCATGGGGCCGTTGCCGCCCTTGGCGTTGGTGTAATAGGCAGGCTGGTGGACCGTGAGGATTTTCCAAGTGGCGTCGCTGGCCTTCGCATCCTGTACCAGCCACTCCGCCGCAGCCTTCATGTCGCTGCCGACACCGCTGTAGTTGATGACCGCCACATAGACACTGCCGTAGGTGGTGGACCAGCAGCTGCCCATGCTGTGTTTAGGCAGGGCGAATACGCTGCCGACGATGTCGGCGTTGCCGTCACCCTCAAACTCATGGTTGCCCAGAACATGGATCATGTCGGCGCTGCCCAGCTCCTTGGCGTTCAGCAGCTGCACCATCTCGTCCAGCTTGGCAAAGTTGGTGGGGCTGTCCACGACGTCGCCGGTCTGGATGCCGAAGTCATAGCTGCCGGTTTTCAGAGTGTTAAAGATGTTGCTGATATTGGTCGTATCCTCGGCCTGAATATCACCCAGTACAAAGAACTTCTGGGACGCATCAGCCGTGCCGGCGGTAAAGCTCTCCGCCGTCTCCGGCCAGTTCTCCTTGCCGGACGCGGCCTGATACTCATAGGTCGTACCGGCCGTCAGACCGCCCAGCGTGACGCTGTTCACGTTCACCGCCTTGTAGCCGCCGCCGGTAAAGGTGCGCAGCTCCGTGTGTGCAGGAATGGCGGTGCCCCAGTTCTCCGTGCCCTGAACACGCCAGCGCAGGAACTGCTTCTCCGTTGCCGTCGGGTCGGACAGCCACGTGATATTCTTTGTTGCACCGCCATCCTCCGTGGCGTTAAAGAGGAATGCGGCCTCCATATCCGTTACCGGATCGTAGGTATAGATCCGGCTGCGCATGGACAGGCTTCCGTCCTCGGCCTTGGCGTAGACGGATACCACGCCGGCGGCAGCGAACGCATGGCTGGTCAAGGTGCCGTCCTCACCGGTCTTACCCAGGGAGGCGCCGTTTTCCCCGAAGATCTCCGCGTTGGCGACCGGCTTACCCTCCAGATCGGTCACCGTCAACACGGCGTCCCGGCCGGTCAGTACCGGATCACAGGACACGCTGATGGCCGCGCCCACCGGCAGCGTTACAGCGGGGGCGGAGAAGGTCGTCAGATCGCCGTCCATGTTATAGCACATGCCGGATCTGACCTCGTAGAGGAATGTGCTGCTGGCTGTCAGGTTGTCAGGCACCTTCACCTTCACTGTGGCGATCAGGTTGCCGTCCTTTACCGGGCGGCCGCCGGCACGCACAGCCTTAACGGTTACGGTGTGATCCTTTGCGTCGTAGCAATTCGCGGGGTCATAGCCCTCTGCGGCCTTGAAATTCTGGGAGAATGCCACGGTGCAGTCGGTATACTGCCGATCCAGGCGGATGACCGTGTCGCACTCGCTGACGGAGCTGTTGGTGCCCCGGATCTCCAGCGTCACATAACCGCCCACGGCGGCCATGGACTCCACGTTGGTCACACGGACGAGATTCTCCGCGCTGCTGCCCTCCACGGTGAAGTAGCGGGTCTCGGAGGTCTCGTTACCGAAGCCGTCGCGGAGAGACACCGTCACAGAGTGGGTTCCGTTGGCAAGCTGCATACCGTACAGGTCGATGTGGCCGTCGCTGGCTACCAGTATGGCCTTCTCCGTCACATTGGCGCCGTCCACATAGAGGCGCACGGTGTCGGCATCCACGCCGGTGGCATACTTGCCGGGGGCATCGCTGAAATAGGCGCGCAGGTCGAAGGTGCTTCCGCGGACCGTGCCGCCGTCCATCAGCTCCTCATTGTTGAAGGTGATGGAGTCCACCTGCGGATTGTCGATATCATCCGTATTCGTGCCGTACACGAACTGGAAATTGTCCAGATAGATGGATCCGACCCGCGGCTCGACCATTTTGATACCGTTGACGAACATCAGGCGGAAGGTCATGCTCTTCATCAGGCTAAAGGGAGCATCCGACGCCTTCAGCTTGGCCTCGCAGTACTTCCAGCCCTCCCAGTAGATACCGGGCTGCTGGCCATACGCCGGATGGGAAGGCTCGACAACGGACTTCGGCTCGAAGGTATAGTCGAGCTCCACCTTGTTTCCATCCTTATTAAGAGCATAGGCTCGCAGCCACAGGCCGGAGTTTGACCCCTCGCCCTTCCACTCGATGCCCACGCCCTCCGGGGCATAGACCCACACGCCAAGGCCCGTGGGAACGCCCGGAATCGTCACATCGTCGGAAGTACCGATGCACGCGCCCTCTGTCACTTCACCGCAGTTGCTGAAGTCGAAGTTCAGCTTCATTGCTTTGGCACCAAAGCGTACGGGTTCGCTGTCGTCGATGCTGACGATCTCAATGGACTCGTTGCCGCCGCGGTTGTAGTTAAAGGTATTCAGAATACCGTTTTCCCCGCAGTAATACTCCTGCGCGGGGATAACGCTGCCGTCCTCATTGACGTGATCCTCAAAGTCCCACACGACGGTCGGCAGCATACCGATCACAGCCCTGATGGTGCCGGTTACCGTCTCGTCAAAGGCCGAGGTGGCGGTGATGTTGGCGGTCACACTGTAACCGTCCGCAGAGCGGAACGTGTTGCCGGTGAAGGCGCCCATCTTCGGGTCAGCCAACGTCCACTGGATATCGCCGTCCTTATAGTTCACGTCTCTGTTCTGATAGCGTACCACCAGACCCAGATCGGATTCCTCGTCAAAGTCCAGACTGATCTCATCGGAGTTAAAGGTGACCGTGTCCGGTTTCACCAGCTCCACAGAGGCGGTGCCGACCACATCGTCACCCTGGCACAGCACGACGGTGACAACGCCAACGCTGTCAGCATCGGCCGCAAACAGACCGGTGGCCGGGTCGATCGTGCCCAGCGCTGCGGATTCCTCCGCCAGCTTCCACACCAGACCCTCCGGCAGCTCCGCTGCGCCGCCGCTGCGGTCTACGCCCACGGCGCCGAACTGCACGGCAGAGCCGGGCGTATACAGCTCATCGCGGGGGGTGACCAGCGCGTGGTCAAATACGCCGTCCTGCGACTCGGTGGAGACGCAGACGAAACCGGAGCTGATGGTTCTCTCCTGACCGTCGGAGGGCTTGCTGAGCATCTTCAGCTCGCCGCCCTCTTCGCGGGCCGCGAAGGTCGCGGAGCCGCCGCCATCGAGGTACAGAGCCGTCACGCAGCCGGCGTCCTTCAGCACAGCTGCCATCTCATAGAGGTCCATACCGATGGAGCGGGGCGCCAGACGGCCCTCCGCCATGAAGAACACGACGCTGCCGTCAGCCCGGATACCCACACTGTTTCTGGGGTTCATCGATCTGTCGCTGGTCACCTGGATCTCACCGTTCCGCAGAAGGTAGAGAGGGCCGGAGACGGCTTCCATTACATCGTCCGTCGGGGTTCCGGCGTCACGGATGACCGCGGTGCCGTCCGTCAGGATCGCGAAATACGGCTCGTAGGAGGTCTTGATCACGTTGCCCTCCATGATCAAGTAACCCGTGGGCTCGCCGGTGCCCATGTTGAAGTAGTCGCCGTTGGTGGCCATGACGACCGTGCCTGCCGGATCGGCGATCTTGCCGTAGTCCGCGGCCAGCCGCGTGGTCTCCTTCAGGCTCCACTGACCCTTGCTGATCGTCTGAGCATTCCCGACACGATCCGCCGCCGTGCTTCCGGCCGTGTAGTAGCCGTCGTAGGTGGCCTTGAGCGTTACGTTCTTGGTCAGGTCGATCTCCGTCATGTAACCAATGGCCTGATGATTGTCCTTGTTACGCATGACGATCTTGTCGTAGGTCACACCATTGGCAATGGCGTGGTGCGTCTGTACGACCGGCGTCAGGCCCGCTGCGTCAGCTGCGCTGCCCAGCGTGACCGTACTCCGTGCGGCGGGCTGGGATGCAAGCGCCATCAGAACATTCGTCTGAGTCTCATCATCCCCCTCGTCTCCCGCCTCGGCTGCATCGGTATCCTCAGAAACGTCTGCGCCATCTGTCTGCTCTTCCCCCGTGGTCTCCGGAGCGGCGACGTCCGTATCCCCCTCGGTATTGGCGTCATCCTCTCCGATTTGGTCGACCAGGGAAACCGTGGTGTCTTCCGTCTGCTCCGCGCCGTCCTCGATGGCGAAAGCCATGGGAACGGTGTTTAACAGGAACGAAAATACCAATAACAGTGAAATCAGTTTCTTTTTCATCGTTTTCCCTTCCTCATTTTTTTCTTTCATTCACGTCTAAGGTCAATGCTTTTGTCAGCTGTCTTGCCTTTATGCGGCCAGCTTCACATTTGGCAAAGCCGTGGCAAGCAGCTGCAATTCACCCCCTTTTTCACCATACACGTGTACGTAATATGTACCAGCGGAATGATGGGCAGTCATATCCACCGTATACACCCAAAGTCCGGCCTTGGTCCGCTGGGCAGCGTACCACACCAGATCGTCTTGGCCATTTTCTGCGCTCCATACAGGCAGGTAGACCCGCTCGTACTTGGCGGCATTTTGCACGGTGAGTTTCATCGTGCGGCAATCCGCAGGAAGCTCCACGGTAACATAGGGCTCGTCCGGGAAGACAGCGTGCTTTACGTAAGCCGTCGTATTTGCCACCAAACGCAGCTCCTTGCTCTGGCTGCTGCGTCCATAGGCGTGGATCACATATTGGCCCGCTGTGCGGTGCTTCCCCAGATCCACGGTGTAGGCCCACGTTCCGTCGGCCTGCTTTTCAGCGGGGTACCAGACGATATCGTCCTGACCGCCTGCCACGCTCCATGTGGCCAGATACAGCTGCGTACAATCGTCAATGTTCGCTGCGGTGAGCTGCATCGTGCGGCAATCCGCGGAGACCGTGGCCGTGACCCGGGCCGCCAGCTTTTCCACGTACGCCGTGGTGTTGGTGCGCATCTCCATTTTGCCGTTTTTCGCGCCGTATACGTGGATCAGGTAGTTCCCGGTAGAGTTGTGATTTGCCAGATTCACGGTGTACGTCCACGTTCCGTCGGCCTGCTTTTCGGCGGGATACCAGGCGATATCGTCCTGACCGTTCACCGCACTCCATGTAGGCAGATATACCTGCTCATATTCGCCGATATTCGTTACAACGAGCTGCATCGTGCGGCAATCCGCGGAGACTGTGGCCGTGACCCGGGCCGCCAGCTTTTCCACGTACGCCGTGGTGTTGGTGAGCATCTCCATTTTGCCGTTTTTCGCGCCGTATACGTGGATCAGGTAGTCCCCGGTGGAGTTGTGATTTGCCAGATTCACGGTGTAGGTCCACGTTCCGTCAGCCTGCTTGACGGCGGGATACCAGACGATATCGTCCTGACCGTTCACCGCACTCCAGACAGGGAAGTAGACCTTGTCATACCCCTCAATGTTTCTGGCAGCGATCTGCATTGTCTGGCAGTTTGCCGAGACCTCGGCCGCAGCCGCCGGACGTACCGTGTTGAACGCCGAGACATACACCTGGGTAGCCAGCTGTGCCGCCGTGGGCTTTCCGGCGTTACCGGCCCATACATGCACATTGTAAACGCCCGTGGACTGATGCCGCACCAAGTCGACAGCGCAGTGCCATTTGCCGTCCGCCTGCTTTGCGGCAGGGTACCAGACGATATCGTCCTGACCGTTTTCCTCGCTCCAGACCGCGAACCACAGATTCTCGCCGGTATCCGCTCCCGTAAAGGAGAGGTCCATCCTTGCGCGGTCCAGATCCACAGAAACGCTGATCCGATCGACGTATTGCAAGATCCGCTCCGCCGTAAAAGCCGTCTCACGCTTTCCGAGCCATGTACTTAGATTTTCTTTTGCTTCCTGATATGTTCCTGCAAAATAAGTGCCTTTTCCGCCGAAGCCGCCCTTCAGATCATCCCATCTTGTATAATTCATGGACGCAGAAGCCTGCAGCAGGGTATACAGTGACTCGGCCTTATCGTCCATGCCGCCGAACGCCGCTGCATAGTCCTGCAGAAGTCTGCTCATTTCATCCCGCACGACGGGGATCGACAGCAGCTTGCGAAAAACAATGTGGTTGTAGATGTGGGCAGTCTGGTGACTATCCGCATTCTCCACGTCATTTCCCATGCAGGTATCGAAATCCCACACAGGACCCAGATGCAGCACATCCTGCTCTCCGTCCTTATACCAGTAGAAGCTGGACCCGGCGGATTCGCGGTTCAATACAAATTCATTTACCAGATAGTACTGCAAAAAAGAGTCCACATCGATGTACCGGGACAGAGATTGCAGGGTGATCGCGTCATCGGGCGTTGTCGCTGCGTACTCCATAAATGCGTTGAGCGCATCGTCAAAGCCCTTGACAGCCTCCTGCAGCAGTGCGGGATCGTCCTCTGTCACGGATTCTTTTACCACGAAGTGCTTGCCTGTGCTGTGGTTCTCGATCCAGATATCCTCAGCTGCAAAATACGCCTCATCCTGCTCCATAAGAACGCCCTTGGGATCGTTCAAGTCCAGGCGGGTCGTGCCGAGCTCCACCTTTTCGCACACCAGATATGTCCCGCGATATTCCCCGTTGATCCAGAGATCTACGTACGCGCAGTCCGGTGCATATGTCATCCCCAGCTGGTCGGCCAGGCTGAAGGAAAGCTTGTTCCGCATCATGCTGTCATCCGATGCGTTGGCCAGCAGCACCCATTTTTTAGCCTTTGCCATGCCGAGGACGCTGGTCTTCTTGTCAAATTTGATCTGGTAGCCCTTTTTCTGGTAGTACGCCCAAGAAGTGTTCCCACGTCCCTTGAACGTCGCATTTGTCACGTGCAGGTCGTTTTCCTCATTTTCCGTATCCGTCAGAGTGACCGCCGTACCGGTGTATTTCACAGTTTTGTCCTGATGCACCGTGTCCAGCGTGACACCGTCCAGTGCAATATACAGGCTGGGCAGCTTCGACTGCATCACCGTGATGGTTTCCGACGAACCATCCGCAAGGCTGACAACAACACTGTCGCCATTCTCCACAAAGGCGCCGCGCAGCACATTGGTCTGGGGATCCAGCGTGCCCTTGTCGGCCGAAACGACCGCACCCTGCAGCTGCACCTCTGCATCAGAAATGACCACCTGATTCGTCAGGAACAGATACCACTGCTCCTTTTGCGTATCGTGGTAGCCATGGATCACATTCCCCTGCTGGTCTGTCACCGCGCAGGAGAAGGTGTCGTCGGCATAGGCTGTCAACACACACAGCACGATTGCCGCCACCAAAAAAACCGCTCTTCCCAATTTTTTTCTCATACTGCTCGCCCTTTCCTATTCGTTTTCTTTTTTTACAGAAAAATCTTCCGTTACCAAGGTCAGATTCGGGTTGTAGTAGGGATCTCCTGCGGCGAGTTCGCGCCCCCACCGCTCTTGGAAGCGCCGAACCTCACCTTCGAAACGCTTCCGTTTCTCCGGCGTATCTTCTGCGCCTCTGCTCTTCGATTCATAGTGATACAGCTCTGCAAATGGTGTCCACACAATGAGGTAGCCGGCTTTTCGGATCCTCATGCACATATCGACATCATTAAATGCCACCTCAAAGGTTTCATCAAGGCCGCCGATTTCCTGCCAGACATGGCGCGGAACCATCACACAGGCGGCTGTCACCACAGAAAAGTCCTGCGCGATGGTGGCCCGGGACATATAGCCATAATCGCCTCTCGGGAAATTCTTGTGGGCGTGTCCGGCGACGCCGCCGATCCCCAGGATCACACCGGCGTGCTGGATCGTATCATCGGGATAATAGAGCATCGCTCCCACCGCACCGACGTCAGAGCGCTGTGCAAACATCAGCATTTCTTGTATCCAATCCGGCGTAATGACCTCTATGTCGTTGTTCAGCAGCAGTATATACTCACCTGCGGCAGCCTCCCGGATCCCGAAATTGTTGATCGCGGAGTAATTGAACTTCCCCGTCCAGGTCACGACCTGAATACGCGGATCGCTTTTCAGCTCATCATAGTAGGCGAAGGTTTCCTTCTCCTTGCTGTTGTTCTCAATGATGACTATTTCAAAGTTCTTGTAGGTGGTCTTCTCCAGAATGGAGGAAATGCAGGTTCTCAGCGTATCCACATAGTCCATATTGGGGATAACAATAGACACCTTGGGGCAGCCGGAGATCGCGTATTTGATCCGATATGTCGACGGGATCGATGAATCCTCCACCTCGCCGACAAGACCGACCCGATCCAGATGCTCACGCAGGGCTCTTCGCGCAGCATCCAGCGTGTACGGCTTCGCGGAGATACCGTCCGCCACGGAGCCGCTGTGCGCACGCCAGAAGTACAGGATCTCCGGGATATGCACGATCCTTGCGGCCTTCTCCGTCAGCCGCAGGACCATGTCGTAATCCTGACTGCCGTCAAACTCCCCGCGAAATGTGCCGACCTCGTCCAAAAGCGCCTTGGAGAACACCGTAAAATGGCAGATGTAATTGTAGCTTCTCAGCGTATCCGGGGCGTAATCCGGCTTGAAGTGCGGGCAGAACGCGTCCTCCGGTTTTTCGTGGAAGGTGTTTTCATCCGTATAAATAAAGTCTGCATCCTGTTCGCAGATCGCCCGCATCACCTCATGGAGGGCTGCCGGATGCAGCAGATCGTCGTGGTCAAACAAACCGATATAGTCCCCTGCCGCCATTTCAAGACAGGCGTTTGTGTTCCCGGAAATGCCCAGATTCTGTTCCAGCCTCCGGTACTTGATCCGCGGATCCTTCCGCATATACTGACGGCAGATCTTCTCCACGCTGTCATGAGCCGCGTCGCTGCCGTCCGCCATGCACAATTCCCAGTTTGCGTATGTCTGGTCGATGACCGACCGGATCATCTCGTGCAGAAACTTCTCCGGGGTGTTATAGAGGGGCACGACGATGCTGAACTTGATGCTCCGCGGAAACACCGTGTTTCTCTGGTGCTCCAGTTCTTCGTCGGTGAAAAGGGGCTTATTGGCCAGGGCTGTAAATTCCTGCCGGTGCGTCAGCTTGTTTTTTACTTTTCGCCATGTATAGCGCCAGCCGTTCTGGTGCAGGCACCGAAGCCCCTTGCCCAGCAGTCGGAAGAATGCCACCTTTCCGAAAATGCGCTTTAACGCATCGAGGCATACGCGGAACGGCTTTGTGATTTTCCAGAAAAACGCGTTGGAGATCACACTGTACGCATACTGGCTATCCGCCAGCTGTACCTTCAGCGCCTCACGCTGGCCGATCGCCGCTTGGTAGTGCTCCTTGTAGTGGGCCAGCTCCGCCGCCAGCTCCTTACACTGCTCGGAAGCCGCATGATACTGCGTCTCACGGTGCGCCAAGTCTGCTTCCAGCGCCTCACACCGCTCAGCCGTCTCGTGATACTGCTCCTTATAGGAGGTCAGCTCTGTCTGAAGCGCGCTTGCCCGCGCCTCATATTCCGCCTCTTTACTGCGCAGCGTCTGCTGCATCTGCGCTATCTCCGCTGCGGCCGCAGCCTCCCGCTGCTGCTTCTCCTGGAGCCACTCGTTTTGCTTGTTGGCCCACTCGGCATTCTCCGCCGCGTGCAGCGCCGTAATATTCTGGATGTGCCGCTCCTTGTCCTCTACCGCCTTGTTCCAGCGCGCACTTTCCTGCTGCCGCGCACATTCGGAAATCCGGATATTCCGCTCATAATCCTCGACCTGCCGCTCGATGTTTGCGCTGCGCCGGAACAGCAGCGCATGGGCGGTCAAATATGTCGGACGATAATTGATGTCATCCATAAAGCCGTTTTCGAAGAAAGCCCGGCACCAATATTCCCGCTGCTGTACATTCACGTGGGTAGGCTCGGTAAAATCGTCGGGAGTAGAGGTGAACAGCACCTTGTCCGTAAGCTGGCAGAGATTCCGGATCGCCTGCCTGCCATCTTCCGCATACAGATGCTCCAGTACCTCTATTGTCACGACCAGATCGTACCTGTCCGGCAGTCCGGCGGGCAGCGGCTCTGTCAGAGAGCCTACCTTGCAAAAGGGGCGGACATCCTCCCGTACCTTTGAAATGGCATATGCAGAGATGTCGACGCCGTAGGCCTCGACGCCCCGATCCCGCAGTGCCGCCACCAGATACCCCATGGCGCAGCCGGCATCCAGCACCGTCTCCGGGTGTATGTCCGCCACGATCCGATCTGCGATCATGCCAAAGAAATTGACCCAATGCTCCGGCTCCTCGTAGGGGATCGGGCCGCAGCCGCTATGGTAATACGCCGCGTTGTAAAGCTCGCTCATATGCACCTCAGCGCGATGCCTCATACGCATCGCAGATTTCTTTTGTTGCGCCTATCGCCTTTATCTGGCCATGCTCCAGCCAGATGACCCGGTCGCACATCTCCCGGATCTGTTCCAGACTGTGGGATACAAACAGCACCGTTGTGCCGCCGCTCATCAGCTCCAGCATCCGGGCCTTGCTTTTTTCCTGAAAGGCGGCATCACCTACCGCCAGAATTTCGTCTACGATCAGTATCTCTGGCTGTACGACTGTCGCAATGGAGAACGCCAGCCTCATCAGCATGCCGGAGGAATAGTTGCGGATAGGGACGTCGATAAACTTTCCCAGCTCGGAAAACTCCACGATCTGTTCGTACTTCTCCTTCAGATACTTCTCGCTGTATCCGAGGATCGATCCGTTCAAGAAGATGTTTTCCCGGCCGGTCAGGTCATGGTCAAAGCCACTGCCCAGCTCCAGCATGGGGACGACATTTCCGTGGACCTCCAGCGATCCGCCGGTCGGCTTCAAAATGCCGGAGATCACCTTCAGCAGCGTGGATTTGCCCGCTCCGTTGTGGCCGATGATGCCGACCACCTCGCCGCGCTCCACCTCAAAGCTGACGTTTTTCAGCGCCCAGAACTCCTCATATTTGATTTTCCCCCGGAGCAGCTGCACAACGTACTCCTTGATGCTTTGGATGCGGTCATAGGTCATGAGATACCGCATCGATATGTCATTCGCACGAATTATCACGAGTGTTACTCCTATCAAATGTTGAGGACGAAGCGATCCTGTGTCCGCTTGAACACCATGCTTCCGATGATCAGCGGCACCACGGACGCGATCAGCGCCAGAGCATACGCCTTCGGCTCCGGAGAGACGCCGTTGATGAGGATCGTTCGGATAAACCGGATAATGTGGTACAGCGGGTTCAGCTTATAGACCAGCATGAACCGCGCGGGAATAATGCTCTCCGGGTAGAAGATGGGGGTCGCGTACATCCAGAGCATACTGACCACACCCCACAGGAACTGGGTGTCCCGGAAAAACACCATGGCTGCCGCCAGCAGCATTCCAACGCCCAGTGCCAGTGCAAACAGGCAAAACACACCGAAGGGGAGCAGCAGGATCGCCGGGCGGATCGGTGTCCGTGTGATCAGCAGAACTGCCAGCAGCGGCAGCAGCGAGAGTCCGAAGTTGATAGTGGAGGACAGCACACGCGTCAGCGGGTAGATATACTTGGGAACATAGACCTTCGTGATCAGAGGGGCATTCCCCACGATAGAGGTCAGGGACATGGACGTCGCTTCGCTGAAATAGCTGAAGCAAACGATACCGGTCAGCAGATACACCGCAAAGTTCGGGATATCCGACTTGAACAGTGTGGAAAAAACGATGTACTGCATCGTCATGGTCAGCAGCGGGTTCAAAAAGCTCCACAGAACACCAAGGACAGAGCGCTTGTATTTCGTCTTGAAGTCTCTGGAAACAAGCTGCCGCATGAGGTAGCCATACTTGCTGAACGCCGCAAACACGCGCAGAACGGCGAGCTGCTTTCCCTTCTGAAATCCGCGGATCAGATACAGGCAATACCCGGCAAGCACAGCCAGCCCTGCCGCGGCCAGCGGCCAATAATGCGCGCCGAACCACAGCGCCTCGCGGCTGTGTACCTCCATACACAGCGCGCCGGCCTGCGCGGCGCCGTTGACCTTCACCCGCTCGTCCTCCGCCAGTTGGATCGCCACTTGATTTCTGACGGTGGACATCGTAGTGCCGCTGTACAGCGTGACGGCGTTCCCTGCTGTGCAGTCCGGTGCGGTGATCCGTACCGTTGCAATGCCGCCCGGCACAGAGATGCCCGGCGCAAAGGAAACGGAGAAATTCTCGTTGTCAGCCAGACCGGAGATAGCGACGCGCCGACTGCCCAGCGTCTGCCCGTCTGAGCAAATCTCTATGACCAGCGTCCCTTGATTCTGGCGCGCATACGTCGCGCCGCGGAGGGTGATGCCCATCAACTGCCCGTTCACGCGGATCTGCTGGGTAATGACGGTGTTCTGTGTGATCTCGCCCACCGGTTCGCCGGGCGTCAGCATATCGGTAAAGCTGTCCCGATACCGCAGCTGGTCGCCGCCGATCCAATAGAACAGCATCGCCGCGACCACATAGAGCGCCAACGCGATCCCGCACTTTTTCTTCAATGATTGTAGGTTCATGCTTCCCCGGTGATCTCCTTCAAATATCGCGCCAATGCGTTTTTCCACTCCGGCAGCTCCTGAAAGCCGCTGCTGTGCAGACATTCCTTGCTCATCCGCGAATTCAGCGGCCGCACCGCTCTCGTCGGATACGCGCTGGTGGGGATGGGATATACCGTTACCTGCTTGTCCGCCAGCTCAAAAATCGCCTTTGCAAACTCCGACCATGCACATGTACCCCCATTGGTGGCGTGGTAGATGCCGTATCGCTCCGTCTGCACCATATCGCACAGCAGCGGCGCAAGATCCGCCGTGTAGGTCGGTGAACCGATCTGGTCACAAACCACCGTCAGCTCCGTTCTGGTTTCTGCCAGACGGAGCATCGTTTTAACGAAATTATTCCCGTTTTTTCCGAAAACCCAGGAGATGCGGACGATAAAGTACGTCTCCAAAAGGCTCTGCACAGCCAGCTCGCCGGCCAGCTTGCTTCTGCCGTACGTGTTTACCGGGCTTACCGGGTCATCCGTCCGGCGGAACTGCTCACCTGTACCCGGGAACACATAGTCCGTGGAGATATACAGCATCTTCGCGCCGATCTCCCGGCAGGCGGCCGCGAGATTGCGCGTCCCGTCTGCATTGACCGCCCAGCACCGCTCCGGCTCATCCTCTGCCAGATCGACCTTGGTGTAGGCCGCGCAGTGGATGACTGCATCCGGACGGTATGATTGCATCAGATGCTCTACCGCTGCCCGGTCCGTAATATCCAGCTCTTTGGATGACGTGCCCCGGTATTCTATTCCGCGCTGCGCCAGCACCCGCGCCACGTCATAACCCAGCTGGCCGCTGACGCCAGTAACCAATACCCTCATGCCGATCCCCTTATATACGATTTACTTTGATCAACTGAATGACCTTCACGAACAAGCTGTCCGGCGCAAATTTCAGAAATATCTCGCCCATCGAAGTCAGCGGGCTGAACCTCCGATATTTCCATACCGTCCTGCTTCCGCCGCGATGAAGCCAGTTTTGCTTCCTTGCCTGCGCCCAAAGGAGCGCGTCGTCTATGGCTGCCTCCAATTTCGCATCACAGGCGAAGTGCTCCTTCAGCCATTGCATCCGGGCCAGCATGGGCTCGATCCGTTCCTTTCCGTAGCTGGTTTTACCTGTGACCCCCGCCATCAGGCCGGTCTGATTCCCGCCGTGGATGCGGTAGCGGATGGTTTTTTCCGGCGAGGAATACACCATGCCTCTCGCCGCGCAGAACAAGGTGATATAGTGGTCATGCACCATATACGGACAGAACGGAACCGCCTGCTTGGCGGATTCCGCCCGAACCAGCATCGTACACCCTGCGGCAAAATTGCTGACCAGCAGGCCCTCTGCCAGATCTCGCCCGCTGCGAAAGACATGATGCCGGCGCACCTTGGCAAGGCTGTCAGACACCTGCTTTCCGCTGCTGTCGATAATATACATATCCGAGCAGACCACCAGCGCCTGCTCCCGTTCCATCGCTTTCTGCAGCACCGTCAACTTTTCCGGAAGCCATATATCGTCCTGATCGCAGTAGGCGAACAGGTCGCCCTCAGCCTCCCTGGTGAGCCGCTCGAAGGTGCCATTGGAGCCCAGATTTTCCTCGTTGCGTGTAATGGAATAGGGGAAGCTCGTGATACACTCCTGCGCGCAGGCGCGCACCTGCGCATAGGACGCGGCAGGCGAGCAGTCATCCCGGATATACAGCCGCAGATTTGGATAAGTCTGCTCATTCAGGCTCATCAGCTGCTCTTGCAGCCAATCCATCCGCGGCTCGTACACCGCCAGCAGAATGGCGATCAGCGGCTTATCGGTTCCCATACATTCGCTCATAGTAGTGCTGGTACTCGCCGTTGATGATGTTCTCCCACCAGTCGCGGTGTGTCAGATACCACTCGATGGTCTTGTCGATGCCGTCGGCGAATTTCGTCTCAGGCAGCCAGCCCAGCTCGCTGTGGATCTTGGTGGGGTCGATGGCGTAGCGCATATCGTGTCCCTTGCGGTCGGTGACGTAGGTGATCAGGCTCTCCGGCTTGCCCAGCTTCCGGCAGATGAGCTTCACGATGTCGATGTTCCGCATCTCGTTGTGGCCGCCGATGTTGTACACCTCACCCACCCGGCCGTTGCGGATGATGAGGTCGATGGCCTTGCAGTGATCCTCCACATACAGCCAGTCGCGGACGTTCAGCCCCTCGCCGTACACCGGCAGCGGCTTGTCGTTCAGCGCGTTGGCGATCATCAGCGGGATCAGCTTCTCCGGGAAGTGATACGGGCCGTAGTTGTTGGAGCAGCGGCTCACCGTGACGGGCAGGCCGTAGGTGCGGTGGTAGGCCAGCACCAGCAGGTCCGCACCCGCCTTGGAGGAGCTGTACGGACTGGAGGTGTGGATGGGCGTCTCCTCGGTAAAGAACAGGTCGGGACGATCCAGCGGCAGGTCGCCGTACACCTCGTCGGTGGACACCTGATGGTACCGCTGAATACCGTACTTCCGGCAGGCGTCCAGCATGACCTGCGTGCCCAGTATGTTGGTCTGCAAAAAGACCTCCGGGTTCTCGATGGAGCGATCTACATGGCTCTCGGCGGCGAAGTTCACCACCATGTCGGGGTGTTCCTCCTCAAACAGGTCATAGATAGCCTTGCGGTCACAGATATCCGCCTTCACGAAACGGAAGTTGGGACTGTCCATGACGCTCTCCAGCGTGGACAGATTGCCGGCATAGGTCAGCTTATCCACGCAGATAATCCGATCCTCGGGATGCTTGTCCAGCATATAGAAAATAAAGTTGCTGCCGATAAAACCGGCGCCGCCGGTGACAATGATGGTCATAGGTGTTCCTCCTCAAAAGCCGGTAACGGCATCCTTCAGCCACGGGGAAGTCTGGTCCTTTTGGGACAGGATGGGATTTTCCACGCCCCAGTCGATGGCCAGCTCCGGGTCGTTCCAGCGGATGCCGCCGTCAGCTTCCGGCGCGTAGTAGTTATCCGCCTTGTAGAGGAATTCCACCTCATCGGTCAGCGTCACGAAGCCATGGCCGAAGCCGCGGGGGATCAGCAGCTGCCGCTTATTCTCCTCGCTCAGCTCCACCGCCACCCATTTTTTGTAGGTGGGGCTGTTAGGCCGCAGATCCACCGCCACATCCAGCACCGCGCCGCGGACACAGCGCACCAGCTTGGCCTGTGCCTTGTCGCCCCGCTGGAAGTGGATGCCCCGCAGCGTGCCCTTTACCGTGGAGGACGAGTGGTTGTCCTGCACAAAGTCATAGTGCAGCCCAGCCTCCTCAAACACGCGCTTGGAGTAGCTCTCCATAAAGAAACCGCGATGATCGCCGAACACCTTCGGCTCTACGATATACACGCCGTCAATGGCGGTCTTGATAAAATCCATTCGTCTGCCCTCAGTAAATGTATTTGCCCTCAGCCACATTCTTCAGATGCTGGCCATAGGGGGACTTGCCGTAAATGTTGGCCGCCAGCAGCAGCTGATCCCTGCTGATCCAGCCGTTGCGGTAGGCGATCTCCTCCAATGCGGAGATCTGGATGCCCTCCCGGGATTCCACCACCCGCACGAACTCCGTGGCCTCTGCCAGAGAGTCCATCGTTCCGGTATCCAGCCAGGCGTAGCCGCGCCCCAGCGTTACCACGTGCAGCGTACCCTCGTCCAGATATACCCGGTTCAGGTCGGTGATCTCCAGCTCACCGCGGGCGGAGGGCTTCAGCGCCTTGGCGCGCTCCACGACCTTCTTGTCATAGAAGTACAGGCCGGTGACGGCATAGTTGCTCTTGGGCTTCCGGGGCTTCTCCTCGATCGACAGCGCCTTGCCGGTATCATCCAGCTCCACCACGCCAAACCGCTCCGGGTCGTTGACGTAGTAGCCGAACACCGTCGCGCCGTCCTCCTGCGCTACCGCCTTGTGCAGCTGGGCAGTAAGCCCCGCGCCGTAGAAGATGTTGTCGCCCAGGATCATAGCCGCCCGGTCATCCCCGATGAACTCCTCGCCCAGAATAAACGCCTGCGCCAGACCGTCCGGCGAGGGCTGTACCTTATACGAAAAATGGACGCCGAATTGACTGCCATCTCCCAGCAGGCGCTGGAAGTTCGGCAGATCGGTCGGCGTCGAAATAATGAGAATATCCCGTATCCCCGCCAGCATCAGCGTGGAGATCGGGTAATATACCATGGGCTTATCATAGATAGGCAGCAGCTGCTTGGATGTGACCATGGTCAGCGGATATAACCGCGTGCCGCTGCCGCCGGCCAAAACGATTCCCTTCATTGTGTGTTCCCCCCGTATGGATCCTCTGGTTCTCAGGATCCTCTCTGTTCAAAGCCTTTCGTGTCATCTGCCCCGTATGTGCCGCCTGTTGCGTCAGAATCTTGAGGTGTTTTCAAGCAGTACAGCTCCCCCCCTGCAGAAGCAGATGAACCGTGTGACGGCCACGCATTCTGCGGTGCCCTTTCTGCACCGGGACGTAACCGCCGCAACGCGCGTCAAATCACAAAATTTCTGTTCCTACGTTACCACTTTTCGTGAAAAAAGTCAAGCCGCGGGCGGTGCCTGACACCGTAAGCAGTATGTGCCGACGCCTACATAGTATACGCGGCACAGCTCCTGCAAAAAATTGGAAGCTCCTGATCTTCCCGGCGCTTTTGCGTGCTTTCGGCTCAGGGGGCGATCCACTGTGTCCGCCTGTATCCACCTGCTTTTTTTCGCGTTTGGGTCACGGTTTGGGTCAAGCCCTGCGACGGCACAGAAATGACCACGCTGTAATCAAAGAGTTGCCGCAATATTTTTCCTACACTATTTAGCTGTTTTTAGTGGTTTCCTCTCGATTTTAATTCCTTTTCTAACATCTTGCGGCCTGAGTTTCCCATGTGTTCCACACCTGTCTGTGGCATTTTATGTGGTCAAAGGCAAAGCCTCGCCGGAGCAATTCC
>OQVS01000964.1_pt1 | contig 19925 bp, 1 predicted proteins | sample 1691601 | NCBI WGS metagenome assembly OQVS01 (sample SAMN03418268, study PRJEB22391) | human gut metagenome | biome: human-gut; feature: organic feature; material: feces | host: Homo sapiens | place: Tanzania | collected 2013-01
ATCGGAACCGAGAACTTTGTTAATCAGGTAAAGGATACATGGTATTATACCCCGACAAACAAAGTATCAGGAACGAAAGATTACAACTTTGGTTCAGAAAAAGAAATCGATGCCGTAGACCAGACTACCGGAAAAACCTTCGGTAGCACTTTTGCTGAGCAGAGCAATGAGTTTATCAAGAATATGGATGGTATGAAGACCTGGGCTTATTCTAATTCCAATTCCGATAAGCCATATTCTTTCAATTCCATCAAGATAAAATATGAACGAGGAACAGAAGATACACTCACAGTCGTAAAAGAAGACGGAACCGATTCTTCAGACAAATACGATTGGTACGTATCAAAGGATAACGCCACCTGGACAAAGGCAAACACAGCAGAAGCCTGCAATCCTTTCGTCTTGCCACGACAGGAATACGACCAGTATGTATATGCCACAGATGGCAGTTCTAGAACCAATACCGTTTTGGTAAAAGCGATTCATGTAGGGGCATCACTTTCTACTTCTAGAAATACCACAAACGGCATTATTACCTATACCGTCAATGTAACCAATGATACGGAGGAGAAATACGATAATGATAAATTGGGACTGAAGATTACATACCAGTGGTATAAGGGAGAAAGTGCGCTAGCTGGAGAAACAAAAGCCAGCTACACCCGTCCTACAGAAGCCACCCACAACGATAAATTCAGATGCTACGTCACTATTGCCTTATCTTCCGATTATAAATTCAGCAAATGGGTAAGTGCCACAACCGTGGTTTATCTGAAACCAGCCCAAATAGCATCTGATAAAACAATATCAGAATCTGTTGAGATAAAAAATCTGGAAGACGAACATATCAAAGATACCGAATGGGGGTATTCTGAAAATAAGCCTATGCTTACCTGGAAGGGAGCCTACAGCAAACTCTCTGACAAGGCTTCATGGGATGAGAACGTCATCGTGCTGATGGGCAAGAGTAGCAAGGAAGTAACCAACGACCAGACTTACGGCTTCAACATCACCAAGAATATCGGAACGCAAATTCTTACCGGAAAGATGTGGAGCGAAGCGCAGAAATCTCCACTTCTCAAAAACGTTACCATTACCGGAAAGTATAATCAGAAGGAATATAAAGATGCTTGCATCGAGATAATTGGTCTTGGCCAAGGTTTAACTCTCTGGGGGGATACCCGCTTTGAGCATGTCACCTTCAACGACGGAGGAGGCGAAGCATACAAGAACATCTTCTGCCAATACAACAACCTGGAAATGGGCGATAGCATCAAGATGACGGGCTTCAAGCAAAACTCTACCGATTACGGTACCATCGACGGTGCCGTAACCACACCTATGCAGATATTCGGCGGTTTCAACAATGATAGCAGATTCTATCCTCTGAACAATAAAGACAGCATTGCTGCCTTCAACCGTTCCATGCCTCATGGCAAAGAGGGATTCAGTATTACCATCAAGTCGGGATTCTACTCTGCCATCTGTGTAGGTGGTCGCCAAGCTATAGACAAAAAAAAGAAAGAACAGCTGAATGGTGTGATGGGAACTCCAACCCAGCCTATCAAATGTACCATCACCATGGATATCAACAGAAAATGGAACGATGACAACAACCAGAAGAGAATCATTGATGGTGTTGAAAGAACCAACGACTATGATGCCGGTATCATTCTTGCCGGAAACCACGAGGGTGCGATGTATGCCGATGTGGATATCATCATCAGGAGTGGTAAGGTGGCTCGTATTGTAAACGGAACCCTGGGAGCACAAAGCGAATTCACCCTAAACTACGACAACAAGCAATACAATGTTCCATTGAATACATTCATGGGTAGAGCCAACATCACCCTCGATCCAGCACATTCTGAAAACAATAATGATACTATCATAAACCGCCGCGTGATTGTTACCGAACTTTATGGCGGTAGTATGGGACGTGGACATACGAGCGATGTAAAAATCAACAACCCGTTCTATGGCTACAGCACCATCACCATCAACGGCGGAACCTTCACGATTCTTCCAGAAGGCAATACCCAAAAGAGCAATATCCTCTGCGGCATCTTTGGTGCAGGAGCAGGTGGTATGAATGGTATCGGAACTGATACTCACCATACTCCTGATGATAGAATCGCATATTGGAACAACACCAGCAAAGAGGTGATGCTTTACGGTCCGTATGATGTGGCAAAGAACAACCTGATCAGCTATACATGCTACAACGCCGATGAGCATAAAGATGAAGTTGTGGATCCAAGAGATACCAACACCAAGATTATCATCAATGGTGGTGTCTTCGGTTCTAAAGATGAGAAGATTGATGGTATCTATGCCGGAGGTAGCGGATATATGAGTCCGGGATTGTGGACCAATTCCGGTACTCCTAGTAAAACGGGTGGTAATGTATATGGTAACACCAAAGATGCTGCTGTTTCGCTGACCATCAATAGCGGTACCTTCTATTGCGAGAACGGTATCTTTGCAGGTGGACGTGGAACCGACAAGTATTATTCCAGCAATCCTTATGGTGGTACAGCCAGCGACTATACTGCCCTTGGGCAGACCTATAGCAATGTAGAACTCAATATCAATGGCGGAATCTTCCATTGCCCTATCTTCGGTGGTGGATATGGTGTGGCGGATGCAAAATTGTATGTTCCAAAAAATACAACCGACACCAACACCATCACTACCCTCTCGAATATGGCTCGCATCTACGGCAAGTCCAACGTCACCATCAATGGCGGTTTCTTCTATCAGAACATCTATGGCGGAGGCGATATGGCGGTAGTAGAAAACGAAGGAAATGATGCCACCAACATCACTATCGGCGGAGATGCCGACATCCGTGGTTCAGTCTTCGCCGGAGGTAACGGACGAACAAGACGCTTAACCGGAGAGACCTTTGATTCAAATGTAGAAAACACTAAGTCGCCGGATTTGGTAGGTAAGGTAATCGGTAACACAAACGTCAACTTCACCGGAAGCACCCAGCAGGCTCCTTATATCTATGGCGATATCTATGGCGGCGGCAACCTGGCACAGGTACAGGGCAGCACCAATGTCATCATCTATGCCGCTCACTTTGCCGGACAGATTTTCGGTGGTGGAAAGGGTAATATCACAGATAAGGATGGAAAAGCCCTCACCGACCCATCGCAATTCACCTTTGCCAATGTTACAGGCGATACCTACGTAAACCTGGCACACGACTTCGGCGAACAGAAAGAAGGCGACGACGGAAAGCCAAAGGACAGTTTCTCCATCAATGTCATCTGGAACAAGATATGGGATGCTACAAATAAAAAAATCTTAGAATGGAATCCAAAGGGAACAGGAACTGAACCGAACCGTTTATTATTCTTTGCCAGCGATGTGGTAGACAGCAACAAGGAGCATTTCCTGAATCCGCATAATATCTATGGTGGCGGTAATCTTGCCTGCAACGTAGGCGGCACTGCCGTAGTAGAGGTTCTGAAGGGTATGACTCCATTCGACCTTCTGAAAACAGAAGAATGGAAGGATTCGTATAACGACAATAAATACCCTCACTTCTCTGTATTCGGTGGAGGATATGGTGAATACACCACCGTAGCTAATACCGATGTGACGGTAAATGTGGAAGGAGAATATGGCAACTATGATGCTGAGGTGGATGATGATACCGAACAGATGGCACGTCCCCGCAACCGCAAAAATACCAACCAGACAACAACCATCCCTGTCTTCGACAACTCCAAAGGTATTCCTAACTTCACCATTCTGGGTGTATTGGGTGGCGGATATGCCGGCACCGTAACCCAAAGTACCAAGGTAACCGTAGATGGTCAAACCTTCCTTCACCGTGTATATGGTGGAGGATTCGGTGATCCTTATCAGAGTAAGGATAACGCAACAGGACAAGTTGGTAAAGGCTCAGAAAGCTCACATTCAGAAGTTTATGTGCAAGGCGGAAATATCTATGGCGATGTATTTGGCGGTGGTGCTGGCGTAGCACCAAAGAAAACAGAGCAAGAAGAATACGTTTACTTCACCAATGTAGCCCGTGTCAAAGGAACAACCTTTGTGCAGATTTCCGATGATGCCAAAATCTATGGCAAGGTTTATGGTGGTGGAGACATTGCAAATGTTGGTAAAGAAGATGAAGATTATACACCTGATTATACTAAGAAACCGACAAGTATTACAGGCATTGACCCAGACACTGGTAAGATAGATACCAGTTTGGGCTATCAGGCAAATGATTATAGTTCGCGTGTTGACATCATCGGTGGCGACATCTTCGGTTCCGTATTTGGCGGTGGCAAGGGTCTGCCTAAAAATCAAGCTCCAAAATACGAAAAGGTGGGTCGCATCAACGGCAACACCCTCGTTCACGTTGCCAATACTGCAGCTTCCACTATCAATTCCATCGCACTCGATTATTATGGTAATACCGTGCCATCCATCTGGTACAACATCTATGGCGGTTGTGCCTATGGTACGGTAGATGGCAACACCCTGGTACATATCGAGGGCGGTATGCTGGGCCGTGATATCTTCGGTGGCGGCTACGGAGATATAGAAATCTCTGAAGAAAATCAGGATACCCAGGAAGTGCTCGGAGAAAAGGATGCAAACAATAAGGCTACCTACGCCAACATCCTGGGCAATACCAAGGTGCAGATGGATGGCGGTACCTGGATATGGAACCAGAATGCTGATATCAACGGCAATATCACCACCTGGCTGGCAGCACAAGGAAATAGTCAGAAGATATGTAACTCTATTACAGAATTCAAGAAGATAACAGATGATATTCTGAAGGCAGAAAACATCAATGACCTCCCAGAAGGAAAAGCGAAGACTGCCATCAGCAGAATTCTGACGGATAAGGATACCCAGGAATTCTTCAGCTTCTCCAATGATAAGATTCTCTCGGGAAGTTTCAAGAAGAACAACAATATCTATGGTGGCGGTAACCGTGCCTGTCTGGTAGGAACCTATACCGATGAAGATAAAACAATGGTAAAAGATGGAACTGGCGAGGCAAAAGTGGTCATCAACCACTCCCCTCTTGATAACATCACCGACAAGAATGGTGAATCGCTCAGCATGTTCGACTTTACCACTCTGCCGGGTCTCTGCTGGTATATCAGCGCCAAGAATGTTGCCGACCCTCAGTTCTCTGTTTTCGGTGCCGGATTTGGTGCCAACACCAAGGTGGCTAAGGCGAAAGTATATGCACAGCCGGGAAGCCATATAGATGACAATGGAGTCATCGATGTCGACGGGGCGAAATTCCGTTATCTCAGTCAGATTAATGACTTAAAGACATACGCCGTTTTCGAGACAAGCCTCTATAAAGATTTCCAGAAAGTTTCCAAGGAAGACAAGATACTCTATTATGGTAGTGTGGATGGTACTGACAGCGACCCGGCAACCTTCCGTCGCTATCGCGTAAGCCGACTGGCATGGACACTCGGTGTACCGGGTTTCTCTTTCCAGGCCATTCATGGTGGTGGTTTCTCGGGATATGTAACAGACAGTACCTACGTAGAAACCGACTGCCAGCTTTTCTGCGAAAACATCTATGGTGCCGGACTCGGTGCTGTACCTTTCGGAGAATATACCAAGGGCGATAACTATAACTTCGGTACCGTAAAAGGCAACTCTAAGATTTTCATCAAGTCGGGTTTCATCGGTCAGAACGTATATGGCGGTGGTGCCGGAGTAGAGTCTGTAAAGAAGGATGGACAATTCATCGACTTCCCTAACATGGCAAGCGTAAAGGAAACAGAGGTACATATCTATGGTAGAAAACTGACATTGAAAAATACCAATAATATCGAGATAGACCGTACCCTGATTATCGGAAGCGTATATGGCGGAGGCGATGTGGCAAACGTCTTAGACTCTACCCTTGTCAACATCCGTGGTGCCGGCATCTATTCACAGGTATTCGCCGGAGGCAAGGGCCGTCTTGTCACCCAATGTGCCGATGCCAAGCAGTTGGGTGCCATCCACGGCAATACCAGATTGCTGATAGACCGACCAGGCATCACCTATCCATACTGGACAAAAGATGGCGGTTTCGAAGATCCTTCTTCACCTGAAAACATGGCGCATCCTGCCGACACCACCAATGTAAACATGCTGCCATTGCTGATGGAAAAAATCTATGGTGGTTGCCAGAACGGAACGGTATATGGTAACACTTCTGTCACCGTTTACGATGGAAGAATAGGTCATGGCATCTATGGTGGAGGCTTGGGCAGCTGCGACAGCATCATCGTTAATGGACAGGATTCTCTTGCCATCACCTCGGCTGACGTAAAGGGTAACACCTACGTATATATCAAGGGTGGCGAGGCAATGCTCACCTCCTACTGGCTGGCAGATACCCGTTCCTGGGAACCGGCAAGCATCATTGAAGGTATCACCTACTCTCCACAGTACAACCATGATGCATTGAAATTCAAGATCAACCACAACATCTATGCCGGTGGAAACATAGCATGCGTGGTAGGCAAAGATGCCCATCTCACCATGGAAAAGGGATTGCTGCATGATAAAACCCAGGTGGCATATGGAGTGGATAAGAAATTCTTCGAAACCATGGCATGGAAGGAGATATATAATAAGGTGGGATCCCCTCACTTCTGCGTATTCGGTGGCGGCTATGGAGAACATACCGTCATCCAGGGTGATACCCATGTGAAAATCAACATGGAAGAAGATAACAACAGAGGTCACGTAGACGATATCAAGAAGGGCGAAGAATACATGCACTTCTTGAGCGGTTTTTCCGTGATGGACATCGTGGGTGGTGGCTACTCCGGCAAGGTGGTGGGCAATACCCACGTAGAAGGATCCGGTGGTATCTTCTGTCGCCGAGTCTTTGGTGGCGGATTCTACAACTCTGTAAAATCTACCACCGTCAATATCAAGGCTATTGACTGCCATGACATCTTCGGTGGCGGTATGATGGGTGATGTCATCGATAGTACCGCGGTAAATATCGGAAATCCTTCAACCCAATCATCTGAAAATAGCAACAAAGCCATCTTCATCCATGGTAATGTTTACGGCGGAAACGATGTTTCGGGCTATGTTAACGTAAGCGTTAAGGATGGTGATTTTACAGATAACAACGGCTCCGGTACACATATTAATATATATGGCGGTAAGATTTACGGCGACGTGTATGGTGCCGGAAACGGTGACTACCTCTATGCCTTAGACAGAAAGGGCAACACGCAGGTAACCGTCAACGAAAACTATCCACTCAATCCGAACGACCCGAATTCGGAAACCACTCCATTGGTATTCACCGTACCGATGAGAGAGAACATGCCTTCACATAAGGCAGCAAGTGATGCCCTGAAGATGGTGAACATCAACTCATGGAGACCGATGACCAACAAGGTGAATATCCAGATTATGGGTAATAATGAGAACGATTCTGTACTCATCAAGGGCGATGTATATTGTGGAGGTAACTCTGCTACGGTATTGAAAGTAAAAGTAAAAGAAGCTGCAACGTCATCTGTCGAAACAGTAGGTAGCGTGAAGCTCAAGATAGGAAGCCATGTCAACATCCGAAGCGTATTCATGGGCTGTAACGGTGATGCACTCTTCACGGCATCAGAAGACAACAACTTCATGAACAAGTTCCAGAAGTTGAATGGTGATTACTATGATACCAGCAAGGAATTGAACTTAGCCGATACCATCGACTGGGAGAACGATCCTTCCAACAAGGACATCGATATTCTTTATCTGCCAACAGAGAAAGCCCAGCGCCCACTGGTTTATCCTCATCTCATCGACCTCTATTTCCAGCCGGTAGAGATGAATATCCAGGGAACATTGGAATGGGATAAGAACTTGACCAACTGTACCATCGGTTCTTTTTATTGTGGCGGAAACCGCGGTAACATGAACATCTATCCTGATGCAACAGGAAAGGTGGTTGACTATGAATTTCCAGAGGAACTTACCATCACCAGCAAGATTGTAGGTGGCTGCAACAATGCCAACTACGACTATAAGGGAGAGGTTACCCACGAGGGTGGTTATCTGCTGGGAATAGCTCATTCTAAGAAACCATTCATCAAGCTTACCATCAAGAACAAGTTTGAGCCAACCATTGTAAACAATGAAGCTTATCAGGGCGGATGCGTTTATGGCGGCTGCTTCAAGACGGGAACGGTGAGAGGCGACGTAACCATCGATCTTCAGAGCGACATGCTTGCCGGTAAGGATAAGGCGAAACTGGAGAAATCGAACGATTATCTTGCCAGCAATCCGGAATACTCCAGCCTCAACATCTATGGTGCCGGATATGGTATGGAGAGTTACGTATATGGCAATACCAACATCATCATGGGTGATAGTGTAAATTGTTCAGAACCTAAGACGGATGGCGGTAAGTTCCTGCCTTGCGGCGTATCAGCCAACTTCATCTATGGTGGCGGTCAGCAGGGTAATGTCATCGGACTTACCGATGTGGATATCCTCAATGGTCACGTCTTCCGTTCTGTAACCGGCGGTTCCTATTCTGGTTATGTCTATGGTTCAACTCAGGTAAAGGTGGGTTATCCTACCTACTATCGGGTGAACGCATTGAAGAACGGAAAGTATATGCTGAATCGTACCGACCAGAAGAATCTTGGTCTGAAGAACAATGATGGAGCTCCTACCATCAAGCAGGAGATTTATCTGCTTGCCGGAGAGTTGATTTCGCAGGGTGTATATGATGACATCGTGGCGATAGACAACGGTACCCGAATTGATATAACAGAATCCAACAAGGGTGAGTATTTCACCCCGGTTGCTGCCAAGGAGCCAACTATGGATTGGGAAAACGTACATATCAATATCGATGAAGCAATTTATGGCGGTGGATATTCCCTCGCCCAGGGTACATCCGTACTGGCAAATAACACTACGGTACTGAAGCTGACAAAGGATTTCAATGTAGATAAAGCCTTTACCAACAGTGCAGAACATCTGGAAGAGTTGAAGGCGCTCCCGGATGGTACTACTGCTGGCTTCGGAGGAAACACCCTGATTCTGATAGGCGACAGCAAGACCAGTGAGCATATCACCATCTCCAAGCAGGACATGAAGGAAATCAATCTTCCGAATGGTACCGACCTCTATGGCTATTATTACAGATATTACGATGATAACAGCAAGGACGACGAATACACCTATCGCTTCATCTACGAGATGGTGAAATACTACAAGGGCAACGAAGTTCCAAAAGATTTGGAAGGCATCAGGCAAAATACATTCTATGAGTATGACAGCGAGGGTGGTATCTTCGGCGATGGTCACCTCTCATACGCCCAGGGCTTCCGTAGTGCCGACATCACGGGCTATGGTTTTGCCGAGCATACTATCGACAACCCGAAAATCATCAATACTTTCCAGCGAATTGATATTCTGCGACTGGAAGACAACTGCTTCTCGCTGCTCGGTGCACGCGACTATACCGTCAACGAAATCAACAAGACTCCTTACTCTATCGCACGTGTGGGAGAAATCAAGATGGAGGGAAAAGAGGTCAAGACTGATACTGATGGAAAACTGGAAGGTGAACCAGAGACGCACGACTGCACTTCCGCCAAATTCAAGTATAGTAACAAGGCGCGCAACTTTATGGGACTCGCCAACAACATCCACTATGTAGGAGCCGTCTATTCCAACGTGAACTTCTCCGCCCCTTGGCATGACGAACATGGCAAGCCAGCAGCCGACAACATCTCATACCAAAATAAGAAGCAGGGTTATATCAAGAGATATAATGAGGACAAGGACATTTCTGAATTCCAGGAGCGTAACAACGGTACAGCAAAGAACATGGTGGGCATCGCATCGGGCTATGCCCTGAAGATTCAGAACGTGCAGGAAATCATCAATAAGACAACCCAGAAGATGGATGAAATCATCTACTATGGTCCTATCTACGGAATCATAGAGATGAACCTGATAAGCGCACGTCCAGGAGAAGGTGGAGGCTATGTATATGCCGACAACGTGCATGAGCGTACAGATGGAAAGGATAAGGACTTCCTCGAAACAACAGGAAACTTCGTATTCCCGCTGAACTACACCAACAAAACAGGCAACAACCGCTTCATCGTAGACGATTGTACGCCAAAGGGATTCTACAGTCTGGAGAACGGCAAGGATCCTGACAAAGAGATGGACATCCACTACTGGTACGTAACGGGCTACAACTATTATTACAACGCCCACATTACGGGTTATACCTATAAGGAGAAAATCACCTTCGACAACGACAACTCGGATGGTCTTACCGCCCTTGCTGGCCTGAAGCCAGGAGCCAGGGTAAAAATCAGGAGTTGGAAAATGAGAAGTGGACATCCCGTCGGCGACAGCGAACAGCCGGATGACTACCAATGCGATTTGGAGAAATTTGCACCGGATATGTACAGGCTCTACGTGGGTGCATCGGATTCCACCACCTTTATAGGTGCTACATCAAAAGACCAGGCGGGTAAAGCCAACAAAGGCTTTTCTGCCATCCTGCACATGTCAGAAAAGGAGAAGATTGATACTATTTTTTATAAGACCGAAGTATTCAATGATACCATCCAGGGAGGTGATGCCAAGATTGCTTTCCGTCTGTACGACAACAACGTGAATAACGCAACCCCAAAGTACTACAAGGCACATCTCTCCAAGAAATGCCAGGCTACCCTCGTACTGGAATCACCAGTCTTAAACGAGGATGGCAGCCAAAAGACAGACAAGGATGGCAAAGCCGTGAACTACACCTACACCATCTACCTTACCATCGAGTATGTGGAGGGACCTAACTTCACGGGTGGCATCACCATCGACAACTGTGCCCTGCCTGGCGAAATGATTCGCCTGAAGAAGGACAAGGTGAAAATTTCCGCCGACCAGGCATTCGCACCGAATGGCTACTTCTGGCACATCGGCAAGTTGCTGAAGGATAAAAAGGGAGAATTCGTGAAGGATGACAAGGGCGACATTCAGTTTGAAGACGGAAGCAGTTGGCTGCACGCAACCACGACATCGAAAGACACCTATAAGCAGGGAGACAAGATAGACAAGGACCGCAACGACCTCTTCGCAGGTGCCAAATACGACAAGACCACCGACTATCTCGACATTCCAGCCTACTACTTCATGAATGGCTACGGCGTGCAGCTGGGCGTCACCATGACGGGTATCAAGGAGACGGTGTTCCCTGTGAACATAGCACCAGGTGACACCCTCGTGGTTCACAACTATCACCAGATGGATCCTCATAAGGCAGGAATTGACCTGCACCTGTCTGAGGCCATCAAACGTGCCCAAAAGGAATCGAATTTCGCTGAACCTCGCATCTATATCAACGATGTCAGCGACCTGAAGGCGTTCATCAACTTCGTGGATACAATAGAAGGAAATGCCCAGTTCATCCTCCAGAGCGACCTGACCATTCCTAAAGGTTATGACGGAAGCAAAGTCATCTTCAAGGGCATATTGCATGGTAACGGCCATATCATAGAAGGATTAGGCAAAGACCAGTCACTCTTCTCAGAGAACAAAGGTAAAATATACAACCTCGGTCTGACTACGGGTAGTATCGCTGCGAAAGGCAATACAAAGGGAACCTCATCTACAGGTGAATACCACTGCTGCTTTGAGTATGCTCCAGCCTCATCCCCTGATACTCCTATCGTATATAATCTGGATGGAAAGGCAATCACTACCTATACCACAGATGACTTCAAGTATGGTAAGGTTGCTTACGATCTGAACGGATACTATCTGAGAGCAAAACAAAGTAACAGTACTGATGCTGACAAGACGGCATTGAAGTATGTATACGACTATTATGCCAACGGCGACTATCAGTACGCTCATCGAACAGATGAAATCACGGGCAATAATACGGGTATCACTTACCTGCGAAAAGGTCAGGACAGCGACCAGCCTAACTATGGTCAGACAGAAACACGTCATGACAAGACCCACAAGGTAGATGAGGCTCGTGCTATCTATACCGAAGCAACCGCAGAAAAGCCAGCTGCCTTTACAGGTACATACCATCCGCTGCTCAACGAGAAGGATATGAACGACTTCCTCTTCTGGGGACAGTCGCTCCAGAGTACTCCTGAAGATTATCCTGCCAAGATAGCATCACAGCAGAAGAAATACATGACCAACCGGGTATACCGAACCGATGCATATTACGGAAATACCGATAAAGATTATTTCCACTACAATGCCTACAACCAGGATACCAAGCACATGGGTACCTATGTTCATATCCCGACAACGACAGCTATCAACTTTGCAGCAACCGATAGGGATGAACCGGATGTCTACGACAACCTTACCATAAAGGACGAAGTCACCCAGAACCTCCTGGTTTATACCGCAGCCGATGATACAAGCAAGGAGAACGAGGCATACGATATCGTTCATCAGGCTCTGAATTATGACGAGAAGACACAGGAGGGCAGCATCCAGGGACATCACATCGTGAAAACAGGAGAAACCTACGCTACCCCATTCCTCCATCTCGTAGAGCGCACAGCCAACAATGAGAACAGCGAAGGCTGGACCTGCAAGAACAATGACTTCTGCGTGCCTCTTGAATTCTCGGTAACCAACCACGCCTGGTATGTTCGCAAGCCGATGCTTTATGCCGAAAAAACCACAGGAGCCTGGGAAGGTATCAGTCTGCCATTCACCGTACAGAAGGCAGTAGCTTCGCTCAATGGCGAGATTACCCATTTCTATGGCACACCAACAGAAGATGAACTGGCTAACCCAGCCACGAACACGCACACCCTGCACCATGAGTACTGGCTGCGAGGATTGACTGGTGTGGATGAAACAAAGAAGACTGCCACCTTCCAGCGACCTGGTACAGGTACCGGTCTGTTTAATAACACAGGAAATACCACAAGTATGGATTATACATTCCATAATATCTTCTTTGTAGATACCTACGGGAAATGGCTATATAATAATGTGGAAAATCCATATTACGGAGAAACGCAGACCCTCACAGGTTATCTGCCTCTCTTGGCAGGAGTACCTTATATCGTCCGTTTCCCAGGTGAGTATTATTATGAGTTCGACCTTTCCAGCAAGTTCTACAACAGTATTCTGAACAAGAAGGAAGATCCTCAGACTATCACTTTCCATGCTTATGGTTCTGAGAGCGAAGAACTTCAGAAGAGCGCTATCGTGATTCCTATCACGAAAGACATGCAGACCGTAAGCGATGGCTATGCCCACCGGGGAACCTTCGCTGCCAAGGAAGTGGCTAATGGAGGTATCTATGCGCTCAATACAGAGGGAACAGCATTCTGCAATACGGCAACCTCACAGACCGTAATGCCATTCCGTACCTATCTTACTAAAGAAAGTACGAATGCCGGAGCCCGTTCTTCAGCCGTTCCTTCTATAATCCGCATCAGCGAGACCACGGGCATCGACAGGATAGAACCGGAAATAAACGGTAACGATGATACACCAGCCGGCGAATCTCTCTTCATCCGCCCTATCGGCGCTCACCGTGTTCGTATAGAGAGTACCTATGCCACCCAGCTCCAGGTATTCTCAACCACCGGTCAGCTTTATCGCATTTTGGATGTCCGTCCTGGCACCGCCACCTACAGTGGTTTCCCTGACGGCATCTACATCTTCGGTAAAGCTAAGGTTTTAGTAAGATAATACAAGCAGCACGCCCTGAAGGGGCAGAAGCTCCTAGCCCAGGGCAACACCCTGGGTAACCAAAATAGCGAGCAATGCGCCCTGTAAGGGCAAAAGCTTTAAAACAGACAATAAATCTTCGAAAATTATGAATAGAAAGAATAAGATATCAACCGGCAAGCTGCTCCGTTCCATCATCCTCCTCCTGATGATGGGATGGATGGGGAGTGCATGGGCACAGGATGCCACCACTTCCGAACAGCTGCTTTACTCCACCGATTTCACGGAATGGAATGACATTGACCGTAAAACAACTATCGGCAAAACGGTAACCCAATGGACAGAATTCAGCAATGAAACGCTCACCTTTACCCTGAATGGTGTGGGTGTAGACCCGAATGGTACGCATTCAAAATTCCCGAATTATACCGGTTACATGATAACCGCCAAATATCCAGGAGAATATAGTAAGAGCGAACCGAGTGTTGTAACCTCTCAATTAAAGAGCATTACCAAAATCGTACTGACCCAGGCTGCAACTGGTGGCACACGTGGTATCAAAGTATCAGTTAAGGGAGACGGCGATGCTGACTGGGTAACCATCCACAACGTATCAATTGTAACCGCCAAGGGTGAAGTGCTCACTCTCGATGCCGAAAACCGCACCAACTGCCAAATCAAGTTTGAAAACTTCACACTTAACCAAAATGCATATATCGTAGACCTCAAAATCTACGGTAAGGCTACCGGAACTTCAAATGGTATCAAAATGCTGACCTTTGAACCCCAAGAGGGCATCATCGGCAAATATCCAAGCAAGATAAAATGTGACAAGGACGGAAAAGCAGTCATGCCATCGGGCAACACTTTCTCCAAGCCGGGCTACACCTTTGAATCCTGGACCGATGGAACCAACGATTATACACCTGGCAACTCATATAACTTTACCCAAGATGTTACCCTCAAACCGAAGATGAGGGCAAACACTTACCATCTATACGACAACAACAAGGCAGATACAATTGTATGGAATCTCGACCATTCAGAAGCCCCTGCACTCAATATATACAGCGAACATATACAAAAAAATCTATCCTATACCCGTCGTGCTACCATCTATATAGATGGAAATAAAACAGAAACGCAGGATGTGGCGCTGAATATCAATGCTAAATCCGGAAAAACAGAGAATACCGATGAGCGCATGAATGCTCTCAGCGGTAAAGGAGCACTGGTAAAGAACGGTACTCAATTCTCTCTTCCTGCCATGTATGGTATGACAGTAACCGTCAAGGCTTCCGACAAAGTGGATGCTGAGAACGGTGGACTGAGTACGCTCTTCGGAACTGCAGATAATCAAGTTCAAATCAAACTGAAAGATACAGCCAATCAGGATTCTCTGATACTGAAAGATGCAGTGGTATCAACAGATGGTAAAACCGTAACCTTCACCTACAAGGGAGACGAGCCAACCATCACCCTGACCCCTTACGTGAATCAAGGTTCAAAGGCAGACAACTGGTTCTTTGAATCCATCACTGCCACCTATCCGTTATTGGCAAACTTCAGCTACACCAACACCATCTCGAATCCAGACCCGACCAACTTCCCTAACGAAAAGGTAGAGAATGCATGCGAAACGAAGGTGACGCTGGAAGATGACACTAAGAGCGGTCATGCTAATACCGGTGGGCGCTACGTAACCGGTGAAAAACTCACCATTACCCCTACACCGAAATACGGATATGATTATACAGGAATCAAGATAGGCGAAACCACCTATACGGCTTCACCTTACGAATATACCATTCAGAAAGGTGAGAACAAGCTAGAAGTTATCTACACAAGAAAAAAATTGCATAAGATAACCCTCCAGTCATCAGAAGCCGAACTCGGAACAGTCAACATCGAACCGAAATATGACAACTTCTACAGCGAACAGGGAAAGCTGGGAGATATTACTCATATAGAAAGTTGGTATACACCAGAAACCAAGGTGACAATGACTGCCGAAGCGGCTACCAACTATATCGTAGACTACTGGATGGATGGCAAGGATAGAAAAGATGTGGGAGAAACCTATTCTTTCACAACCAACGACCAGGACCGTACCATCATCGCCCACTTTAAAGAGGGAATCATGGGTAATGTGAAATTCGTCATTCCTGACACTATCCGTGTCAACGGTAAGGCCGAAAAAAGCAACTTCAAGAATGCCATCAGCATCAAACCGGACGATATGCTCAACGTCCGCTCCTTTACCATCCCTACCAACTATACCCTCTTCAAGAGCATTGATAATAACGGAAATGCTGTTGAGCAATATTATACACTCAAAAACTGGACTGACGGAAAGAATAAGGAATACAAACTCGGCAATACCTATTCCTTCAGCACAGAAGGAGAAACTATCAACCTGGTTCCGATATTCGTAAAGAACGATGCCACTCAGGACAACCGTACCAACAACCCTGTTATCAGATATGACTTCGCTAGAAAAGTGAAGGAATATGATGATCCTACAGCGAAAGAAACCAGAAAGGTATGCGCTCAAACCGTGAATATCGGAAAGAACCAACAGGTGTTCTGGACCACAAAAGTATGGGTGGAGGTACGTGAAGCTGGAAAGGATAAGCCACACTGGAGAGATGTTGCCCTCTGGTGCGATACTGGAAAAAAGGGATATATCAAGAACGGACAGTTTGACAACTGGTGCGCCTTCGGACCGGGTACAACCCTCTGGTTTCCATCAGGTACAGGTACCAAGATTTCCCTCATGTCGTATTCCAAGATTACTTCTACTACAATAGATGATTCTGTTCCTACGCTCGACAGAGAACGTACCAACAGCGAACGAAAGAAAGCGGGATTGCCTACACTCGAAGAAGAGGAGAAGGGAGCAAAATCCTATATGTATGTCTATACACATACCACCCAGAATCCAAATCTCCGTCCTGCTATCAAGATTGGTGATGACTACTCCTACTACCAGTGGCTGGAACTCAGTACACTGGCAGCCAACTGGGTGGTCTTACATACAGAGACCAATGATAACTCCCGTGGCATCATCAACAAGAAAGATATCCAACCGGTTATAACAGGTGAAAGCCACGAACGCAGAGAACTGGAAGATGGCGATCTGGCATTCCATAAGGGTGAACGAATCAAGATGACGTTCAACAGAAAGAAAGGATATGAACTGGATAAGATTGTAGACCTTGACAAACTGGATGAGAACGGAGAACCTATTGCCGTATTGAAGATGAATGATAACGGTACGGTAAACATGGTAGGATTCGATGATGGAACCACAACCACCCCTGTTGATAAGAATGAAGACGGTTCCTGGGGAACAGCCAGCTCTACCGTATTTGTACTCAGAAAAGCAGAGGCATATCAATCGGGATATACTCATTATCTTACATCTGACAATATCCGAACCCGATATGAATTGGAATTCGACATCACCACCCACCGCCGTCTGCAAATCTGCTTCAAGGAAATGAAGAATACCTATTATATCACCTACAATGCCGGAGATAAAGCAGAAGGTACGTCTCCGGAGGCAACGTGGGTGGAACACGGTGACCTGTTTGTCATCCCAACGAACAAAACCCTTTACTACGAGGGTAATACGCTCCACCATTGGGTGGATGGCGCAGGAAAAGAATATAAAATAGGTGTAGCCTACAATGCGCCAGCGGAATTCATCCGTATGTTCCCAGTATTCAAGCCAAATGAATTCAATATCCTCAACCTTACAAAAGAGGCTACGGCTACCTGGCATTTCGCCAAAAACGATGGGGCGCCAACCATCAACTATGAGGGAACAAAGGGGATTCTCGTAACCCAGCTGGAAACGGAGAATCCGGAAAAGGCAGGAGAAAAGCTGAGTATCGACCTCAAGATTACCTTGGATGGTAGTAATGGAAAATTCAACAACGTATCGAGTGTGGATCATCCGGAACGAATACAGATTAACCAAGGCTCTGTCGTAGAATTCCCATCTACAAAAGACTGTGTGGCGAAATGGACGGCAACGGTAGACGGCAAGAAGTTGACGATAGCAGACCGAACTGTTATACTGAGCAACAAAGAAGCTTCGGTAACCTGCTCGGGAGCATCTTCCATCCAGAAGGTGGAATTCAATCAGGGAGAAGGTGCATACAGCAAGTGTTTCAGCGTGACATATAAGCCACAAACAGCCACCAAGGCAACTATAGAATCGCTGACTTGCAATGGTATAACTTTAGCAGCTGATAAGATTAGGGAAATGATGAATGGTAACGACAAATGCGTCACCTTCACGTTAAGTCCATGGGAGAATGACAATGATACGATACCAGCGGTTACCGGTACTGCCACAGAGAATGGTACGGTTACAGTAACCAAGGCAACCGTTCTTTCGCCAGAATGCGTGGCTACCGTCAAGAGCACGAACTATGAGGACATCACGCTGACCGTCAATGTCAATGCCACCAACAAGCTTGTCCCCACCGTGACGGCACCTACGGCAAACGCCCTGACCTACAACGGCGCAGAACAGGCGCTGGTTACAGCAGGCAAGACCACTGGCGGCACGATGCTCTACCGGCTTGACGATTCTGAGTGGAGCGAGCAGATCCCCACAGCGAAAAACGTGGGGAAATACACCGTTTGGTATAAGGTTCAGGGAAACGCAGAGTACGCAGATGTGGCAGAACAAAGCTTGACTGTGACCGTTTCCGATCGGCCTTCCGGCGGCGGAGCATCCGGCGGTGGCGGCGGTGGCGCAGCCCCGGCTCCGACACCCGCTGATGCGGATGTCATCACAGTCAAAGAAGACACGAAGGACAATACGACCTCCAAGCCGGGTGCGGAAACCGACACAACTATAACAACCAAGACGACCGTCAAGCATACGACGACCGAAACGACCAAGAACGAGCAGGGACAGGATGTTTCCAAGACCACAGCCAGCGTTTCCAAAGACCTCGGCGATAAGCTGCTCGACCAAGCGGTTTCCAATAAGTCCAACATGATTGAGATTACCGTCAAGTCCAGCGACGCGAATAACAACGGCGGCACAGGTGCAAGCGCGGCAGACAGCGTGAAAGCAACCGAAGTCGAGCTGCCAAAGGCGACCGTCAACGCGATCGCCAAGGACACGAACGCCGACCTTGTCATCAAGACCGACAACGGCGAAGTCGTCCTCGACAACAAGACCTTAGAAACGATTGCAGGCGCAGCCAAGGGTGACACCGTGACCATCGTGGTGGGCGAAAACACCCAGCTCAAGGAAACGCAGAAACCGGCGGAGAAGATCGTCGGCAAGAACGGAACCCTCTTTGATCTGGCAGCGAAGATCGGCGAAAGACTTCTGCACCAGTTCGAGGGCGGCAAGGCGCATGTGACCCTGCCGATGCCGGAGAAGCTCAAAGGCAAAGACGTCCTCGTGATCTACATCGATGACAACGGACTCTGCAAGATTCTGAACCACAGCGTAGAGAAAATCGGCGCAGAAGATTACATTCGCTTCACGACGACCCACTTCTCCACCTTCGCAGTGGTAGACAAGGAAGAGGCAGAGGCTTTGATCAAAGCCCAGAACGAAGCCCATGTAAAAGAACTGATGCAGAACGGGAAATTCAAGGTGACCACAACCAAGACCAGTAAGAAATCCGTCAAGGTAACGGTTACGGCGAAGAATAACAAGACCCTCATCAGCGACATCAAGACCATGGGCTATACGGTGAAATACCAGTTCTACCGTTCAACGAAGAAGACTTCCGGCTACAAGCTGCTGAAGACCAAGACCACAAGCAGCTTCACCAACACCAAGGGCAAGAAGGGTACGAAGTACTACTACAAAGCCCGGGTACTGGTCTACGACGGCAAGACGTTGATTGCCAAGAGTGAGCTGAAACAGGCAAGCTGCGGCGTAAGAACCTGGACGAAATAGACTGCATGTGCAGACAGAATTACAAAGGGATGTCCATGATCCTTTTCGGACACCCCGGGAAACAGACAAGGCGGCTCGGATGAGCCGCCTTGCTGCGTAAGGGAGCCCCTTCACCGTACGTGCCTAGGGAATATGAGGCAGCACAAGCTGATAGGGCATGCGGTGTCAAACAGCGGGCAGGGCGAGCTGAAAGGATCAGCGCTGCACTGCGCTTACTCCTCCGGTTCGTATGGGTTGATGGGGATCTGGAAGTCGTCAATCGGGAAGTCGTACAGGTCTTCTGCGG
>OQVS01000965.1_pt1 | contig 19908 bp, 14 predicted proteins | sample 1691601 | NCBI WGS metagenome assembly OQVS01 (sample SAMN03418268, study PRJEB22391) | human gut metagenome | biome: human-gut; feature: organic feature; material: feces | host: Homo sapiens | place: Tanzania | collected 2013-01
CCAGAAGTGCATTGCAGAACGACGGATTTGTCAAGAAGATCGCCGAGTACATTACCAAGAAGGTAGCGGACAAGCTGGCAGGCATGTGCAAGACAGACAAGGAAGAGTACGACAAGTACTGGGATGACATCAGTCCTTTCATCAAGTTCGGATGCCTGAAGGATGACAAGTTCTGTGAGAAGATGAACGATTATATCCTCTTCAAGAATCTGGACGGCAAATATCTGACGCTGCCGGAGTGCCTGGAGATCAAGCCTCAGGATGAGGAAGAGAACAAGGAAACTGCCGTAGATGAGAACGGCAACAAGGTAGAAGCCGAAGTCGTAGAGGATAAATCTGAAGATGAGGCTTCCGAGGAGAATGCCGGGGAAGAGAAGAAGGAAAAGATCATTTACTATGTAACGGATGAACAGCAGCAGAGCCAGTACATCAATATGTTCAAGGCTGCCAAGATGGATGCTGTGATCCTGACCCACAATATCGATCAGCCCTTCATCTCCCAGCTGGAGCAGAAGAACGAGGGAATCAAGTTCCAGCGTATCGATGCGGATGTGACCGATGCCCTGAAGTCCAAGACTTCCAAGAAGGCCGAGAAAGAGATGGAAGAGCAGGCGGAGAGCATCAGCAAGCTGATGAAGAAAGCGCTGAAGAACGACAAGATCACTGTCAAGGTAGAGAAGCTGAAGAACAAGAAGATCTCTTCCATGATCACTCTGTCCGAAGAGAGCAGACGTATGCAGGATATGATGAAGATGTATTCCATGCCCGGTATGGACATGAGTGCCTTCGGCGGTGAGGGAGAGACCCTGATCCTGAATGCCAGCCATCCTCTGGTACAGTACATTACTGAGCATCAGGACGGTGAGAATGCAGAAATGATCTGCGAGCAGCTGTACGATCTGGCAAAGCTCCAGCACGCACCTCTGTCTGCCGATGCCATGACCAAGTTCGTGGCAAGAAGCAATGACATTATGATGCTGCTGACTAAATAATAAGATAGCTTGTGAAGTAGACAGGTAAAAGCAAAAGGAACTGCAATGTGTGTTTATACACAGGCTGCAGTTCCTTTTTTGGAATGTGGAGACGGAGAATGCGACAGAGGCATAGTGTTATCTTTACGATATTGACTGGGAGAGATCCCAGTCATTTTTTTAAAAAATTTAAAGAAATAGGCATAGCTGGAGAAGCCGAGAAGTTCCTGTACCTCGGTGACGGTCCGGCCTTCTGCCAGCATCGTCTGGGCAAGGTTAGCCCGCTGCACGGAGATATAATGCCCGATGGTAGCATGGGTATGTTCCTTGAACAGGCGCCCGAGATAGTCCTTGTTCAGGTAGAATTCTGCAGCAATGCTTTCCAGGGTCAGTGGCTCTGTCAGATGCCGGTTGATAAAGGCCATGACCTCATTGATGTTTTTCTGGGACTGGGAAATAGAACGCTGTCCGGTAGAAGATGCCTGTAGGCCGTGCCGGATCCGGCTATCCAGTATACTTAGCAGAGAGAAAAAATCCGCATAGGCAGAAAGGGAGGGCTGAGGATGCAGCTGCAAATAATGGTTCATCTGACTGCAGAGCCCGGTAAGCCCGGTGGAAGAAAGCCGGAGGATCGCAGGAGAGAAGGCCGGATCTGCATAAGGCATGAGTTCGGAACCGGCTCCAAGGACAGTATACAGCCAGTCGCTGTTAATATTCAGGACGTAGCGCTCATAGATGGTCAGCTTCTGATTGAACAGCTGATGCACATGGTGAGGCGGAATGATGATCAGAGATTCTTTCGAAACACTGGAGACAGTGTCGTCTAAGAGGACGTCCGGGAGGTCGGACATTGTAAGATATATTTCCAGAGCGTTGTGCATATGCGGTCTGGCAGGAGAAGAGGTTCCGTTGTTGCGGTAAGCCAGTTCATAGGGTGCATCAATTGTAAAATAAGGAATAGTCATATGGGTTTTCATAGGCACTCCAAAGGTCGTTATTTTGCATAAAATTAGTATTTTATATACATATTATTACAACCGTAGAGAAGTTACAATAAGAACATCAAAGAAATACATCAGAGAATGAAAGGAAAGGTGTCTAAATGGAAAAGGTAAGACTGGGCATTATTGGTATTGGGAGTATGGGAACCGGTCATGCAGGCAATGTGTTGAAAGGGATGGTGCCGGATATGGAACTGACCGCCGTAGCGGATATCCGGCAGAGCCGCCTGGACTGGGCAAGGAACAATCTTCCGGAGACGGTCAAGGTATTTGATGATGGCAGGAAAATGATCGATTCGGGAAGCTGTGATGCCGTTCTGGTGGCAACACCACATTATCTGCATCCGGAATTCGTCATCTATGCATTGGAGCATGGACTGCATGCGATCAGCGAAAAACCGGCAGGAGTCTACACAAAACAGGTACGGGAGATGAATGAGGCAGCGGAAAAGTCTGACAGAACCTTTGCCATCATGTTAAACCAGAGAACCAACTGTGTATACAGAAAACTTCACGAAATGATCCAGAGCGGCGAACTTGGGCAGTTGCGTCGTGTCAACTGGATCATCACCGACTGGTATCGTAATCAGAGCTATTATGATGCGGCGGGCTGGAAGGCAACCTGGGACGGAGAAGGTGGCGGCGTGCTGTTGAACCAGTGTCCGCATCAGCTGGATCTGCTGCAATGGCTGTGCGGCATGCCTGTGAAGGTGAGAGCCTTCTGCCACGAAGGAAAATGGCATGATATCGAGGTCGAGGATGATGTGACGGCTTATATGGAATTTGAAAACGGAGCCACCGGTGTCTTCGTGACTACCACGGCAGATGCTCCAGGAACCAACCGGCTGGAGCTGACCTTCGAGATGGGAAAAATCGTGTGCGAGGAAGGCAGACTATTTTTTGATAAACTGTCCACCAATGTGAGTGATTTCTGCAAAACGGAGAAGGAAGGATTTAAAAAGCCGGAATATTCCAGAATTGAGATTGAGACGGATGGACAAAACGAGCAGCATATTGGTGTATTGAAAGCGTTCGCAGGTCATATTTTAAGAGGAACTCCATTGGTGGCAGAGGGAACGGAGGGAATCCGGGGGCTGACCCTGTCAAATGCCATGCACCTGTCCAGCTGGCTGGACCGCACCGTGGAACTGCCGTTGGATGAAGAATTGTTTTTACGAGAATTGAACAAAAAACGTGCCACTTCCAGAAAAAAGGAAGACACTGATATTGTATTTGATACGACAGGCACTTATTAAGGAGGACAAAAGAATGACAGTAAAAATCACAGGTTTTGCAGATGAAATCGCACCGGAACTGACAACTCAGATCGCAGGACTGAAAGGACTGGGAATGTCTTATGTGGAGATGCGTGGAGTGGATGGAGAAAATCTGATCTATCACACGGATGAAAAAGTGGAGCAGATCAAGAAGACACTGGATGATAATGGAATCCGGCTTTCTGCCCTGGGATCTCCCTTGGGTAAGATTCTGATCACGGATGATTTCACTCCCCATTTTGAAGAGTTCAAGAGGGCAGTAGAGATCAGCCATAAGATGGAATGCCCGACGATCCGGATGTTCAGCTTCTATCTTCCGCAGGAGAGTGATCCGGCAGCCTATGAGGGCGAAGTCTTCGACCGGATCGGTAAATTCGTGGACTATGCCTCTGCGAATGATACACTGCTCCTGCATGAAAATGAAAAAGATATCTATGGAGCAATGGCTCCGGAATGCAAAAAACTCATGGATACCTTTTACGGGGATCATTTTAAAGCTATTTTCGATTTTGCCAACTTTGTACAGTGCGGACAGGATACGCTGGAAGCCTATGAGATGTTAAAGTCCTATATTGCTTATATCCATGTAAAGGATGCACTGAAGTCAGACCAGAGTGTAGTTCCGGCAGGCTATGGTGACGGAAATGTGGCGGTGATCCTGAAGCGTCTGTCAGACTCCGGATTTGATGGATTCCTGTCACTGGAACCGCACCTGTTTGAGTTTGAAGGTTTCCATGCACTGGAAAAGGACGGCAGGAGCATTGCTGTCAAAGAAAAGAAGGTACTCAGCGGTCTGGAGACATTTACCATAGCGCATGATGCTTTGATGAAGATTCTGGACAGCTGCATGTAATCCCTTACGATGAGGGAGACTGCATCAGGAGGGCGCAGAGGCGCCCACCTTCTCAATATACTCTGTGGGAGTATGGCCGGTATATTTTTTAAATACCTGGCTGAAATACTGTGGATTATTGCCGAATCCCACAGACCTGGCAATAGTTTTGATATTGTCATTATGATAGTACACCATAAGGCGGATGGCTTGTTCCATCCGCTTTTTGTTCAGGTAATCGGAAAAACGGATGCCTTCCTCCTTTACAAATTGTTTGCTCAGGTAGCCGACACTGACAAAGAGATAGTTCTCTGCCAGCCATTTTAAAGACAGGGTCTCACAGTCCAGGTGGGCTTCCACGTAAGATTTTAAGAGGCTGATGTTGGCACCGCCCTTAGAGGAGGCAGCCTCGTCCTTCTCCTGCAGCAGTACAATCTCCGCCAGCTTCCGGATTTCGGAGGTCTGCGTACAGGAATACAGGCGGCGGAAAAAGTCACAGGCAATATCCAGCGGCGGCTCTTGTCCGGAGTTATCGGGATTCAGGAAAAGTCCCAGGGCGATATTCTTCGCAACATCCGGTGTCATGGAAGGAGTGAAGACGGAATCCAGCAGAGATGGAATATCCGTTTCAGCCGGGGAAGCGGTAAATGCCTCACGCAGCTTGGAAATCCGCCAGGGAGCGGCCATGTTGTTATGGAATTCCCTGGTTTCTCCGGTTTCTGGGCGGATCAGCAGGATCCGGTCATAGCGGGATATCTTGGATATGATCTGCGCAAATAAATCTTCCGAAGTGTCACCGTGGAGAAAAGAGGTTTCAAAGGTTACACACTGTTGCGGATAATGCAGCTCATCCAAAGACTGGCGGATCGTTTCCTGATGAGCCAGGGTGGGAGAGGACAGGACGAAAAGAGCACTGTTTTTTACATAAATCACAGGAAAGACACTTTCTGCTCCGCAGGAAAGCAGAATCCGCACGATATCCTTTAGAAAACTTTTCAGATAGGTTTCTTCTACAAAGGAACAGATACAGGCATATAGTCCCTTTTCGGGAAAGGACAGAAGTCCCTGATACTTTTTGAATACCTGGGGAAAATTATCAGGCTGATCCAATGCTTCCATAAGCAGCCCCTGTTCTAATGGCGACTGCATATCCTTCAGCAGAAGTGCCTGCTCCGCCTTCTGCTGTACCTCTTTTTGCTTTTTTTCTTCACGGATCGTATCCAGACAGTTGATCAGCTCCTGCTTGTCCGTGGGTTTTAAGAGATAGTGGCGGACCCCGTATTTCATGGCCTGCTTGGCATATTCGAATTCACCGTAACCGGATAACAGGATAAAAGTGATCCGGGAGTCGATGCGGGAGGCACGTTCGATCAGCTCCAGACCGTTCAAAATAGGCATTTTGATATCCGTGATCACAACATCGGGATAGTCATCACGGATCCGGTCATAGGCTTCCATTCCGTTTTTGGCGGTGGCAATCACCTCGTAGCCGAGGGAATTATAATCGATCATGGAAGAAAGTGCTTCGCGTATGATCTGTTCATCATCTACAATCATCAATCTGAGCATAAGAAACCTCTCTTTCTTTGGGAACGGACAGCAGTACGATGGCCATTCCGTCTTCGTTGTATATAGATAAGCCGTACCGATCGCCGAAGAGCAGCTTCAGGCGGGAATTGATATTCACCAGTCCCACACCGGAACCCTGGGGAGTGATCTGGCTGTGTTCCAGTTTCCAGATGAGATCATCCTCGAAATGGGAACCGGTATTTGCTACGGTAATCTGGTAGACAGTGTCTTTTTCGGAAATGGTGACGGTGATATGACAGACATCGTCACTGAATTCCAGAGCATATTTTAATGCGTTCTCTACCAGAGGCTGGATACAAAGTGTCGGGACATAAATATGGGAAATGTCATCCGGTACGTGCAGCTGGAAGTCCAGCCGGTCTCCGAAACGGATCTGCTGGATCCGGATATAATCCTTTAAAACGTCCAGTTCCTTTTTTAAGGGGATCAGGTCTTCTTTGCTGTTGACAGCAGCGCGGAACAGATTCCCCAGGGACCGGACCATGGTGGAGATGTCATCGGCACCGTATTTTTGTGCCATCCAGTTGATGGTATCCAGGGTATTGTAAAGAAAATGCGGGTTGATCTGCTGCTGCAGCATCTTGATATTGGTATCCCGGAGCAACAGCTGCTTTTCATAGTTTTTATCCCGCAAAGTCTTTACATTGGATTTCATTTCGTCAAAGCTGACATGCAGCTGCCCGATCTCATCGGTACGGAGACTGTAATCGTAGTGAGCGGTGTCCTTCGGATCCGGGAGTCCCTGTCCGAAGCGGCGGATCTTCTCTACCAGAAGATCCAGATGGTGCAGTATCCTGCGCAGAAGCAACAGTGCCAGGAACAGAGCGATCATCACGACCACGGCGGAGAACAGGATCATCCGGATCAGAACGGTATGGATCGCAGAAAAGAGCGGATCGTAATCCTGAAAATACAGATAATTCCATCCGGTACGTGGAAAATCTCCCTGGATGACAAAGGTCTTTCGTTTATCTATGGAAAGAATAGAATAATGGCTGCTGCCATGATTCAGCGACTGCAGCAGGCTGGAATACTGTTCCGGATGGTAAGTCTCCTGTGGGTAAAACTGAGCATTTCCTGCAAACAGGATAAAACGGGAATGCGTGGAGAGAGAATATCCGGCATTCTCCAGGGCATCACTGATCAGCTGGTCCAGGTCGATCACTATGTACAGGTAAGCCAGATGATCCAGGGTCAGATGGCGAAGCTGCCGGATATCCCGGTAAAGTACGATGGTATTCCCGGGGGAAGCCGGTGCACTCCAGCTGGCACGCCCCTGGCAGGATGCTGCATTTTCTGCCAGTTCCTCCAGAGGAAAAGCATCCAGATCGGAAGTATTTCCCATACAGATCAGTGTGTCGTCAGGAAGTACCAGACTGATGGATTTGATATAGTCGTCATCAAAAATATAAGGATAGAGAGCCTGATATATCGTTTGCTTTCTCTTGGCATTACGGATGCTGGTGGGAGCATCCATGATATCGGTGAGATTCGTCTGGATGATGGTATCGGACAGGATCCGGGCAGAACCGGATTCCACGGTCTCCATTCTTGCAGAGACGAAGGAGGATACATAATTCAGAGACTGTGCATTGGAAGTATACAGCTCACGGGCATAATATTGGGAAAGAAGCTGAATTCCCACAACAAAAGCAAAGAACACAAAAAGCAATGTCGTTGACAGGATCAGTAGTATTTTCTTATATAAAGACAGATTATTAAAACGCTGTGATAAATTGCTCATGGAAAAACCTCCGTATCATGGTTAGATACTGGGGGCAAAAGCCCCCGACTTTGATGCCTACGGATTGTTCCGTGCTATGCACTCTCACAATCCTACCCAATATTCGCATATCGTGGGATTATCATCCCACTTTTATGCTCATATCGGGGCGGGTCCTAAGGTCTTTCACCCACTTATGAGCAAGCTCATATGGGCTTAGACCTTTTGACCCTGGCATCATGGTTATTATATAGTAAAAATATGGGAAGTTCAATTTTCATCCGTGGGAAGAAAACAAAAAGCCGTTTTTTGAACACTCAGAAACCTTTTTTTGAACACGAAATTATGCAAAATGCCATATGAAATATGGAAGAACTGAAAAAAGTATGTAAATGTGACGAAAAAAATGCAAGATTATGGTTAAAAAGCCATTTTTTTGCATCGACAGAACCGTTATTTAACTTTACCATTATGCAAAATGGACATAAAATAAATTCATCAAAACAACAACGAGGGATGTGCAGGACACATACCCGACAGATTGTATGGGAGGTATAACAAATGAAGAAAAGAATGATTGCAGGTCTTATGGCTGTAATGATGACCATGTCTCTGGCAGCATGTGGAAGCAGCGCAGGCAGTTCTGATGCATCTGGCACAGGCTCCGCTGCCACAGGTGACAATAGTGCTGCACAGGCTGCCAGCGGTGACAAAGTAACCCTGAACCTTTGCTGGTGGGGAAACCAGACAAGAAATGATGTAACCAAGAAGGCAGTTGACCTTTACATGGAACAGAATCCCAATGTAGAGATCAAGGTAGAGTTTACCGACTGGTCCGGATACTGGGATAAGCTTTCTGCAATGGCAGCAGGCGGCAACCTTCCCGATATTATCCAGATGGATTACTCCTATCTGCAGCAGTATCAGCAGAGCGGACAGCTTGCTGATTTGAGCCAGTTCATTGACAGCGGTGTCATTGACACCAGCAAGATTGCAGACAGCGTTATCGATAGTGGATCTATTGATGGAACCTGTTATGCATTAAGTCTGGGCAGTAATGCTCCTATGATGGTATATGACAAAGAAATCGTAGAACAGGCCGGTGTAGAGATTCCCGAGCAGCTGACCATCGAAGAACTGTATGATATCGGACAGACCATTTATGAGAAGACCGGTGTGAAGACCTACTTTGATGGCGGTATCAACATGATGCAGGTTATCGCAAGAACCCAGGGATCTCATTTGTTCGATGAACTGGCAGCAGGAACCAAAACTGCAAGCGAAACCCACTTCGCTAATGTAGATAAGTTCAACAAGGCAGAATCCGCTATTTCTCCTGATCTTCTGGCAGAGAAGAATCCGGATGTAGTAGAGACCAAGCCTATCATTGACGGAACTACCTGGAATGACTTTTCTTATTCCAACCAGTACATCAGTATTGCCAACACAGCCGGTAGAGATCTGGGAATCACCATGTATCCTACTACCAGCGATGCAACCACCCAGCCGATGTTCTTAAAGCCCAGCCAGTTCTTCTCTATCGCTGAGACTTCCCAGAACAAAGAAGAGGCTGCAAAGTTCCTGGATTGGTTCACCAACAGTGTTGAGTGCAACACCATTCTGATGGCTGAGAGAGGTATTCCTGTAAACAGCGATGTAGCAGAAGCAATCAAACCCAATGTAGATGAGAATTCCCAGAAGGTATTTGATTACATCGCAGAAGTATCCAAGATCGCAACTCCTATTGATGATCCCGATCCCTCCGGTAAGGGTGAAGTAGAAGCACAGGCCAAGACCATTGTTGAGAACCTGCGTTATGGAGATACAGATGCAGCGGGAGCAGCAGAAGAATTCGTAACCACATCTCAGAAGATTCTGAGCGAGGCGGCAAAGTAAGACGAGAAGTAAGACTTCTGAAGTAAGACCGTTATAACAAATTGTAATAAAAGGGCGCCTGGATCCCATCCGACATCGGGCGGGAGCCGGGCGCTTGTTATAGAAAGCGGCAGAAGGAGAGGAAAAATGAGCAAAGAAAAGACTTCCCCAAAGAGAAAAAGAACATTGGGCCAGTGGCTGGATAGTCCTAACGTATCCGGATATGTGTTTGTCGGACCGTTCATTATCGGATTCCTGGCATTCATGATGGTTCCCATGCTTTTATCTTTTGCATTTTCATTTACAAGATACAATATTTTACAGTCCCCGACATTCATTGGACTGGAAAACTACATTACCATGTTCACGGATGATCCGAAATTCTGGAAGGTATTCGGCGTCACCATGTATTATGTGGTATTTTCCGTACCTCTTCGTCTGATCATGGCATTGATCGTAGCAATGCTTCTGGTGAAGAGCACCAAGCTGTCCGGCTTTTACAGAGCAGTATATTACCTTCCTTCCATTATCGGTTCCAGTGTGGCAGTTGCCATTCTGTGGAAAAGAATGTTCGCCAGCGACGGTGTGATCAACGGTCTGTTCGGACTGGATATCGCATGGCTGGGACGTTCCGATACCGCAATCTGGACACTGATCATTCTGGCAGTATGGCAGTTCGGATCCTCCATGCTGATCTTCTTGTCAGGATTAAAGCAGATTCCCGTAAGCCTATATGAGGCAGCCACCATGGATGGAGCTGGCGGTGTCCATAAGTTCTTCAAGATCACACTCCCCATGCTGACCCCCACGATTTTCTTCAATCTGATCAACCAGTTGATCAACGGATTTATGGCATTTACACAGAGCTATATTATTACACAGGGAAAACCAAGGGATACCACCCTTTTCTATACTGTATATATGTACCAGAACGCATTTACCTATAACAAACTTGGCTATGGATGTGCACTTGCATGGTTTATGATTCTGGTAGTAGGAATTTTGACACTGATCTTGTTCAAGACCCAGAACAAGTGGGTATATTATGAATCAGAAGGTTGATGGTGAGCGTATGAAAAAAGGATATAAAGAAAAAAGATTTGCTATCGGAGTGATTTATCATATCTTCACCTTCTGTTTTGCCTGCGTGATGATATATCCGTTAGTATGGATGGTACTTAGTTCATTTAAGGATACCAATGAGATCATAAGAACGGCATCTGAATTGATCCCGAGACACTTCTCTCTGGAGAACTACAGGGTAGGCTGGCAGGGATTTGCCGGATACAATTTCGGAACCTTCTTCAAAAACTCTTTTGTGATCGCAGGTTTATCCACCATCGGAGCAGTGGCTTCCTCTGCTGTGATCGGATACGGCTTCGCAAGAATTAACTTCAAATTCAAGGGATTCTGGTTCGCCTGCATGCTGTTGTCCATGATGCTTCCGTTCCAGGTAGTAATGATCCCGCAGTACATAATTTTCAATAAATTAGGCTGGGTCGGTTCTTACCTTCCTATCATTGTTCCCCAGTGGTTCGGTCAGGGATTCTTCATCTTCCTGAATATCCAGTTCATCAAGGGGATTCCCATGGATCTGGATGAGGCGGCCAGAATGGACGGATGTTCTACCTATACGATATTCTTCCGTATCATCCTTCCTCTGATCAAGCCTTCACTGGTAACCAGTGCGATCTTCTCCTTTATGTGGAGATGGGATGATTTCCTGGCAGCACTGTTATACTTAAGCGATCCTCTGAAATATCCGGTGAGTTACGCTCTGAAGATGTTCTCGGATCCTACCGCAGGTTCTGACTGGGGTGCTATGTTTGCAATGGCAACCTTGTCCCTGATTCCTATATTTGTTATTTTCCTGACTATGCAGAAATATCTGGTAGAAGGAATTGCATCCACCGGTATCAAGGGCTAAAGCTGTTCGGCGGGGAGACTGTTCCGGTTCTCCCCGCTTTACTTGTTTTCAGATAAAAATCAGAGGAGAGTGTGATATGGACACTGTTAGAAATCGGATCAAAGCTGTTCTCGAAGCCGTAGAGCAGATGATATATAGTGACAGACAACCGGTAACTTCCGTGAAGATCGCCAAAGCGGATTACCATTTTGAGGAGGAATTCCACAGAGAAGGAAAAGATTTCCGGGATTTCGGCCGCAATGAGACCTGGGGAGAGCTGGATCAGCATTATTTCTTCCTGGCAGATGTGGCGATCCCGGAGCAGATGGAGGGGCATACAGTCCGTGCCGTGCTGAATACCGGAGCCACAGATATCTGGAATACGGACAATCCCCAGATCATGGCTTATGTGAACGGCAGATTTGCAGCCACGCTGGATATGAACCATCAGTTTATCATTCTGTCGGAGCATGCCAAAGCAGGAGAGACTTATGAACTGGCTTTTTATGCGTATTCCAGTGCGTATGCAGGCACGTTTACCGGTACGAATTTCTTCCGCCTGGAGCTGGCAGTCTACCGGGAAGAGGCGGCGGGACTCTATTATGACATGCAGGCTGTCTATGAAGCTGCGGATCTTCTGCCGGAGGACAATCTATCCAGGATCGAGGGCTTTAAAGCACTGGAAAGGTGCGTAAATCTGCTGGATCTGCGCAGACCCGGATCCGCAGAATGCTTTGAGAGCATGAAAATGGCGGCGCAGGAGCTGGAAAGTACTTATTATGCCGACAGAAGACCGAATCCGGTGACGGTGCACAGTATCGGCCATACCCATATTGATGTGGCATGGAAATGGCCCCTGCGTCAGACCAGACAAAAGGCAGTGCGCAGCTTTGAGACAGTACTGAACCTGATGGACAGATATCCGGAATACCGTTTTATGTCCAGTCAGCCACAGCTCTATGAGTTCGTGAAGGAAGATGCTCCTGGGGTATTTGCCAGAATCAGGGAACGGATCAAAGAGGGCAGATGGGAAGCGGAAGGGGCCATGTGGCTGGAGCCGGACTGCAATATTTCCTCCGGAGAATCCCTGATCCGGCATATCATCTATGGCCGCAGATTTTTTGAACAAGAGCTGGGTGCGGAGAAAAATGAAGTATTGTGGCTGCCGGATGTCTTTGGTTACAGTGCGGCGCTACCGCAGATCCTGCAGAAATCCGGGATCCCTTATTTTATGACCACGAAAATCGGGTGGAATGAGTTCAACCGGTTTCCTCACGACACCTTTCTCTGGAAGGGCATTGACGGAACGGAAGTGTTGACACATCTGATCTCTACCAGAAACTATCAGAAGCCGGGTGACCTGAAGATGGTGGGAAACCATTCCACCACTTATAATGGTCTGCAGAATGCCTCCCAGCTCATGGGTACCTGGCAGCGGTATCAGGATAAGGATGTGAGCACTGAGGTGCTGACCTGCTACGGCTATGGTGATGGTGGTGGAGGCCCCACAGAAGAGATGCTGGAGCAGAGCAGAAGGCTGGAGCACAGCATCGTGGAATGTCCTGCGGCAAGACAGACAGGGGTGAAGGAATTCTTTCATATTCTGGAAGAGAAAATGGACAAAAAGCGTCTCGCAGTATGGGATGGTGAACTATATCTGGAATTCCACCGTGGTACTTATACTTCTATGGCACAGAATAAAAAATACAATCGTAAGGCTGAGTTCAAAAACGGCGAAACCGAGCTGTATGCGGCAATGGCATCACTTCTGGATCAAAAGTATATCTATCCACAAAAAAAACTGGAACACAGCTGGAAACTGCTTTTGCTGAACCAGTTCCACGATATTCTGCCCGGTTCCTCTATTAAGGAAGTGTATGAGGATTCCGCCGCACAGTATGAAGAGATTTTTGCTGCGGATGAAGAAATGATGAAAACAGCGAAGAAGAGCATCCGGGAAAAGCTGTTCCGGTATCGTGCGGAGAAGACTGAGGAGGTCTGCGCAGTATGGAATCCTTTGAGCTTTGCACGTACGGCACTGATCCGGAATGCAGAGGGCAGTTGGCAGAAAATAACAGCAGGACCCAGCGGTGTTACTGTGTGCAGACCGGTGAATTCAGGAGAGGATAACTGTTTCACTGAGCTTGTAATGGAGGAAAACGGACGACCAGCAAGCTTCAAAACGCCCTATTATACCGTCAGATTTGATGCCAATGCAGAGATCACAAGCCTGGTGGATATCAGGGAGGACCGGGAACTGATCCAACAGGGCAGGATGGGTAACCGTCTCACCGTATATGAGGATCGTCCGGCGGAATTTGATGCCTGGAATATCGACGAGGGATATCTGGAGAAATCCTGGGATGTCATTGATGTGGAAGAATTCAAAGTATTGGAGAACGGACCGGAGACAGCGGCATTACATGTGCGCAGACGGTTCCAGGATTCCACGATCGAACAGACCATTCGTTTCTACCGGCACACCGCAAGGATTGATTTTCAGACCAGAGTGGACTGGCAGGAACATCAACAGCTGCTCAGAGTATCCTTCCCTGTGGATATTCTGGCACATGAAGCGGATTATGAGATCCAGTTCGGTAATGTAAAGCGCCCGACACACAAGAACACATCCTGGGATCGTGCAAGATTCGAGGTATGCGCACACAAATGGGCAGATCTTTCCGAACCCGGTTATGGTGTGGCACTGATGAATGACTGCAAATACGGTTATGATGTCCATGAGGGTGTGATGGGACTGACATTGATCAAGTCAGGTATTTTCCCCAATCCCGATGCAGATCAGGGACAGCATGAATTTACCTACGCATTGTTCCCTCATCAGGGAGATTTCCGCAAGGGCGGTGTGGTAAGAGAAGCTTACGATCTGAACTGCCCGATGGCATGGGAGAAGGTACAGGGTATCTATAAAGACAGCTTCTCAATGCTGCAGATAGCAGAGGAAAATGTGATGGCGGATACTGTGAAAGCGGCAGAGGATGGCAATGGCATCATCGTACGTCTCTATGAGACCTGGGGAATGCGTACCAAAGTGCATGTGAACTTCCCACTTGCTCCGGATGCACAGGTAACAGCCTGTGACTGCATGGAGAATTTTTCGGGGGCGGAGAATGCGGATATGTCCCGTGCACAGGACGGATGGAGCTTTACTATGAAGCCTTATGAAATCAAGACCCTGCGTATTGTGAATGAAAAAAAGTAAGAGGGTTACGAAGGAGAAAATTATGATCAATATATTAGAATACGGTGCAGTGGGCGATGGACAGACCAATGATGCCCCTGTCATTCAGAAAGCAATCGATACGTGTGCAGAACAGGGAGGAGGCGTAGTCCTCTTCCCCGGCGGCAAGACATATTCTTCCGGATATGTGCTGTTGAAATCCAATGTGGAGGTACATCTGGAGCCGGGCGCTGTCTGGAAAGCCAGCAGCAACATAGAAGATTATTACCCGCTGCGCAACAATGGTAAAATCACAGCCCATGAATCCGGCCTGCCTTCTTTCCTGAACAGTGAATATGCAGGACGCCCGTTCCATGCTTTTATCTATGCGCTGGGACAGGAAAATGTGACGATCTCCGGGCAGGGTACCATTGATGGCAATGAATCTGTCTTTTACGGAGATGACTCGGGTTATCATATCGAGGGTTCCTATTATCCCAGAGTTCCGCTCCTGCTATTGGAGGATGTAAAGCATCTGACCATCAAGGAAGTCCGCCTGACGAACTGTGCCTTCTGGACAGTGCATCTGGTAGGCTGTAAGGATGTGCTGATTGACGGTATCCGCCTGCTGAATAATCTGAAGATGGCGAATTCTGATGGCATCGATCCGGATCACTGTCAGAATGTCCGGATCAGTAACTGTCACATTGAATGTGGAGATGACGCCATCGTATTGAAAAATTCCGGGGATTATAAGAAATACGGTTCCTGTGAAAATATCGTGGTCACCAATTGTACCCTGGTATCCACCAGTGCTGCCATCAAATTCGGCACGGAGGGAGAGTCTGACTTCCGGAATATTCTGGTGGAAAATTGCTGTATTTCCAGAAGTAACCGTGGAATTTCCATTCAGATCAGAGATAATGGCAACGTGGAAAATGTAACCTTTTCCAACATCATTATGGAGACCAGAAGATTCTCTTATGAATGGTGGGGAAGAGCGGAGGCTGTCTGCCTGACTGCGCTGGATCGCAAACCCGGAGTTAAGGCAGGTAAGATCCGCAATATCCGCTTCCAGAATATTACCTGCGAGGGAGAAAACGGCATTTTCCTGCTGGGCAGTGAAGGCAATTATATTGAAGATGTGACCTTTGAGGGCATTCGGCTGACACTGGATAAGAAATCCAAGTGGGAGATCAACGGCTACGATAAGAGACCCTGCCAGGGAGAGGGAGAGGTCCACACAAAGATTTCCGGAATCTATGCGGATTATGTGAAGAATGTCTCCTTCCATGATATTCAGATCACGAAGAAAGAAGGAATCCTGCCTTTTTACGAGGAGGACGTGACACTGGGAAATGTAGAAAATGTACGGATCGATGTAGAAGAGCCGGAAGATGGGAGCCAGAATGGAGAAGAGTAATAGAAGGATCGCTCTCATCGGATTTACAATCCTGATGGTCGGCCTGGGAATCAGTGACAGCCTGAGAGGTATTTTCTCCGGTATTTTTCAGACGCATTTTGCATTGACAGCAAAGGGGCTGTCTACGATCATAGCCGTAAGCTATGCGGGAAATCTGTGTTTCCTGCTGGCCGGAGGCAGGATCATGGATAAGATCGACCGCAAAAAGGCTTTTTTGGGATTTCTCGCAGTATGGATGTGTGCAATGCTGGTATTCCTGCTTACAGATAACTATTATGCATTGCTGGTGGGGATGTTCCTGGCAATGGGAGCTTCTACGCTGTTGAATACGTCCATTACACTGATCACACCGTTCATTTTTGCCACATCACCGGCCATGATCGTCAATGTATTGTTCTTCATGCAAGGGGTCGGTACCAGTGGAGGACAGAGTCTGATTGGAAATCTGGCTGACGATTTTGGCGGCTGGAAAGCTGTGACAGGGCTTCTTTTTGCCATCGGCGTTCTGGCATTTCTGATCATTTTAAAACTGCAGATCCCGGACAGCGGAGAAGTGAAGAAGGCAGAAAAGGATCAACAGGGAAGGAAAATGAAGGGAAACTACCTTTGGATTGTCATGGTGGTGATCTTTGGTGTATACTTTATTGCAGAACATGGAATGCTGAACTGGTTTGTGATCTACGGAACCAATGCGCTGGGACTGGAGCAGGGAAAGGCTGCCAATTATATGGCGTTGTTTTTTGGTGGAATGACGGTGGGAAGACTGGTCTTTTCTCCGTTGGTTGACCGGCTGAAGGTATTCCTGAGCATTGCCTTGTTTTCTGTGATTTCTGCAGTGCTTTATGCGGCAGGGATCTTCAGTGGGGCACTCTGGATGCTGAGTCTGGCCGGACTGTTCTGCTCGATCATTTATCCGACACTGGTTATGGCCATCGGGAGACTTTATGATCCGTCGCAGGTGTCTACGATGTCCGGATTGATCATCAGTGTAGCATCCCTGTTTGATATTGGATTTAACTATATTTACGGAGACATTGCTGAAAAAACAGGATATGGCAGGAGCTTTCTGATCATGCCGGCAGCAATGATACTCTTTACACTGTTGTTTGTGCTGGTGTTCCATAAGCGGATCCTGAACAGGGAACAGGCATAGTAAAAAGTTGTATTGGGAGGATGTCAGAATGAAATTAGGCGGAATTGAAGCGGGCGGCACCAAGATGGTATGTGCCATAGGAGATGAGCAGGGAAATATTTTCGACAGGGCAGTATTCCCTACGGAGACACCGGAGAGTACGGTGCCGAAAATGATAGCATATTTTCAGGATAAAGGAATCGAGGCACTGGGGATCGGCTGTTTCGGCCCGGTGGATCTGAATAAAAAATCAGCAACCTACGGCTATATTACCAGCACTCCGAAGCTTGCATGGAGATTTTATGATTTTGCGGGAGCGTTCCGGGAAGCACTGAAAGTCCCTGTAGGTTTTGATACTGATGTCAATGGAGCAGTGCTTGGCGAGGTACGCTTCGGCGCAGCGAAGGGGTGTGAGAATGCACTCTATATCACCATTGGTACGGGAGTAGGTGTAGGGGCATATATTAACGGCAGACTGCTGCATGGCCTGATGCATCCCGAGGGCGGACATATCTTCCTGCGTAAGCACCCGGAGGATACCTATGAAGGCTGCTGTCCTTATCACGGTGCCTGTCTGGAAGGACTGGCTTCCGGTCCTGCGATTCAGGGCAGGTATGGCAGAAAGGGAGCTGAACTGGCCGGAAGAGAGGATGTCTGGGAACTGGAAAGTTACTATATCGGACAGGCTGTGGCAGATTACATGCTGACTTACTCGCCGGAGAAGATCATTCTCTGGGGCGGTGTGATGCACCAGGAGAAGGTTTTCGACATGGTGAGACAGAATGCGGTGGAGTTTCTGAATGGCTATCTGCCGGAGACCAGTCTGCCGAAGGATATGTCACAGTATGTGGTGGCTCCTGCACTGGGCGAGAACCCCGGAATCATCGGTGCAATGTGTCTGGGAATGGATGCATACCTGATGGAATGCGGGAAGAATCTGTGAGGAGGCTTGACGAAGTAACGGTTGATAATCCAGAGAGGGTGAGATCACCAGAGAGTATTCGGCGATCTCGCCCTCTTTTTTTGCGGTTCTGTAAGGCAAGGATCTCGGGATTATGGCACTAAAAGCAAAAAGTGCCGAAAATATTTTGGCGGATGATTGGCAAATGGATGCAAATATTAAAACGTTATATGAATTATCGGTTTTTAACAAGAAGACATTTTTTGATACAATTACAGATGATGTTGGTGTATTGAGCAAAACATTTTTTCGGAGAATCTGATAGGACAGTAGCTAAAGCATTAAAATCTTTAAAGAAAAGAAACTTTTTATCCAGCTTTGATTCGGTGGCATCCTTTTTTGGCATTTGGTTTTTTACGGCCATTATAGATTTCATAACTTATTTCTTATTTTTCTGTATTCTCTTGGCGAATATCCTTTCAGCTTGTGAAAAAGCCGGCTGAAATAAAGCTGGTTATCATATCCGACAATCTTAGAAATCTCATTGATGGAATAAGTTGTTGTTTCAAGTAACATCTGAGCATTGTTGATACGGATTCCCACAATGAATTGCATTGGTGTAGAACCGGTATATTTTTTGAAATTTCGGATAAACCAGCTGACACTCATGCCTCGTGAGGCAGCATAATCATCAATATTGATATTTTGATTGTAGTTTTCACTGAAAAAGGTAACAGCATTATCCATCTCATGATCAAGATATTCATTTTTTAATATGTGCTCTCTTGTCAGTTCCCGGTGGAAGTTAATCAGAAGATGACGTAGCAAAAGGACAAGCATTTCCTCATAATTATCTTGACAGCGTTGGAGCTCGATAATAATACGCTTGAAAATTTGTTCATATTCATTAGATGTACCAACTTGAAAGACACGTTCTTTATCCGGAAACCCATATTGACGTAAGATATTTTTCACATTGCTTCCTGTGAAGTGAATCCAGTATACTTCTGTCTTATCTTCTCCGTAATATTCATATTTCTGAAGTTCCTTCGGCCTGTACAGTACAATGTTGCCGGCTGGAACAATCGTTTCATTATTTACATTATCAAAATGAAAATGCCCACAACCAGCAGTGATATATATAATCTGATAATCCAGACGACCCCTTGGACGGTAGGTCGGAAGTTTGGGATGTCTGGAAAGACGGTAAGTACCACAGCTACCGACAATCAGCGGACGACTTTTGTCTTTGAAATCCATATGTGAGTGGTTCAAATAACCGGTGTTCAAATACATAGGACAGCACCTCTTTTCGTACTTTTTATCATTGTATCATTTAGTGCATATTTTGTCTAATCCAATTCATAGACATATTTTGCGGATTAGGATAAGATAGATTTAGAAAAACAAAGAAACGTAAATATAAAAGTAAAGAAGAATATTTGCTACAGGGTAACTAAGTACAAAAAAATGTATATATATTGAAGGAGGGGGATTTATGATTGTACCACGTTATTATGAGAATTTAAGTGTGCTGCACGAAAACACAATGCCAGCCAGAGCCTATTATATTCCGGCATCCAAAAGAATGGATAACTTGGTGGAACACAGAGAAGAATCAGATCGTATGCAGTTATTGAATGGAACTTGGAAATTCCAGTATTTTAACAGCATCTATGACATTCAGGATTCTTTCTTTGAGAAGAATTATGATACAGAAAATTTTGATGAGATTCAGGTTCCAAGTGTATGGCAGATGTTAGGATATGATACACACCAGTATACAAACATCCGGTATCCGTTTCCGTTTGATCCACCATATGTGCCACAGGATATTCCGTGTGGAGTTTATGTACATAATTTTGAGTACAGCAGAGATGAGAAAGCATCAAAAGCTTTTTTGAACTTTGAAGGAGTAGACAGCTGCTTTTATGTATGGATCAATGGCTCTTACATAGGATACAGCCAGGTTTCACATATGACCAGTGAGTTTGATGTTACCGATGTACTTCAGGATGGAACGAATACGGTGGCAGTATTGGTAATGAAGTGGTGTGATGGTTCCTATTTGGAAGATCAGGACAAATTCCGTATGAGTG
>OQVS01000968.1_pt1 | contig 19885 bp, 14 predicted proteins | sample 1691601 | NCBI WGS metagenome assembly OQVS01 (sample SAMN03418268, study PRJEB22391) | human gut metagenome | biome: human-gut; feature: organic feature; material: feces | host: Homo sapiens | place: Tanzania | collected 2013-01
GTTTTTACGGCTTGAGAATCACCTCAGAGTGTTGCACTTCTATTTGGAAATCGCGTTATCGCGTGTAGGTGCTTCTTGTTTTGCAGGCAATAATAAATGTCATTGCCGGCTGTAGTGATTATTGTTGCCGGCTGTAAGATGCAAGAATCCCCTGCCCTTTGTGCAGTGGCAGGGGATTGGTTATGGCTGTCACGAAGCTGTTTATCTGTTCACGAGCTTCATTGTCTTGCCGTTGTGTTTCACGATGTATGCGCCCTTGTCGAGCACGGCTGTGGTGCGTCTTCCGCCTTGCAGCTGGTCTACGAGTGTTCCGTCGATGCCGTATACCGACACTGTGCCTTCGTATGCGCCGTCAACCGTGAGTCTGCCTCCGGCGAACGCGATGCCAGCGCCCTGCTTCCGGGCTGTGCTGATGCCACTTGCCACGTGGTCCACTTCTGCTTCATTGCTGAAGTATGACTCTCCGATGCTGTATACTGCGGTCACTCTGTACGTGTGCTTTCCTATGGTGGCCGTCTTGTCGGTGTATGTGCATGCGTTTACAGGGGTTTCGTTTATCAGCTCGTTGTCGCGGTAGATGTTGTAGCCCACGGGTGATTCCTTCTGCGGTTCCTTGTTCTTCGGCGCGTATGTCACGTCATCGATCATCAGTGCCGAGCCGTTGAGTGTGTTGTGCCTTATGGCGAAGTAGCGTGCTGTCAGCGGGAGGCGGTATTTGAATTCCGTCCAGTTGTATGGCACCGTTTCTTCAGCCAGCAGCTTGAAGTCGGAAACGGCCTTTCCTGTCTCTGAGTAGTACACTTCTATGCTCTCCTTCTTGTAGCCTATCGACAGAGTCTTGGCGTAGAAGCTTATCGGTTTGTCGGTCGATGTTTCGGGCGAGATGAGCCAGTCGTCGTTGGCTATATCCTGGCTGCTGTTGTAGAAGCTTATCAGATATTGTGTTCCGCTGTGTGCAAGAAGTGCTTCCAGCTCGTCGCTTGTCAGGTTTGCCTTTTCCGTGTTGAATATCTGGAATGCCATCGGCTCGTTCACGTTCTCGTATTCTATCTGCCAGTCGCCTGTTTCCACGTTGTCCTCGTCGGCGAGTGTCCACGGGTCAAGTCCGTTGATGGCGAATGCCGGATAGCTTTCGAAGTCTTCGGTCTCTTCCGTGTAGTTGTCGTATGTACCGGCCTTGTCCCATGCCAGTTCCACGTTGCCGTACTCTGTCGTTGCTTTGAGGTTTGATGCCACAGGCAGCGGCGGCATTACGATGTCCACGCTTGTTTCTTCCGAAACGTCGTTGCTTGCCTTCTCGTCCTGTTCTGCCGATGTCTGTATGGAGTATGCCACGGTTGTGCCTGCGGCTGCCACGCCTTCCTCCACGTTGAATGTCAGGTCTTTCTCCGTTGCCGGCCTAAGCTTGTCGATGCTCTTTGTCATCACTGTTTCGCCGTTTCGCAGCAGCTTCACCTGTATGTTGTCCACGGTCTTGTTGCCCGAGTTCACGATGGTTGTCCTTACGAGGAAGTTCGTGTTGATGCTTACGTTCTTTTCGATTATTGGTTTTGTCGGCATCACGTCGTAGCAGTTGTCGATGAGTGCCAGCTGGTCCACGTGTATGTTGTGTCCTCCTTCGGCGTGTCCTCTCAGTCCGAGCTGTATGTACTTGCTGCCGAGCAGTTCTTCAAGCTCCACGTAGTATTCCTTCCATCCCTGCTTGTCGGCTCCGAGCACTGTGGGCGTTCCGAACACCTTGAACTCTCCGCCGTCCTTGGCGAACTCTACGGTCAGGTAGTCCTTGTCTGCCGAGCTGCTCGTGTGGTACACGTGGTACACGAATATCGGGTGTACCATTCCCGAGATGTCGAAGAGCGGTGAGAGGAAGTACTCCTGTGCTCCCTTCGGTGCCGAGTAGGAGCGGAAGAGAATGAGTCCGGAGTCGTCGTCCAGTGCGTATGTCTGCGGACTGAATCCGTATGTCCTCACGTCCCAGTATTTCTCTTCTCCGTTGAATGTCTTTTCCGAGTACCAGGGGTAGAGGTATGTCGATGCGTATGCGAACGATTCGTCGAACGGTGCCATATACGGCTCGCCCGAAATCACGAGGTTCGATTTTGCCCCTTCGCTCTTGGCGTCGCTGTTTATGGCCTTTATGGTATAGAGGTTCAGCTCCTGCTGCTTGTTCTCGTAGTTAATCTTGTCGTCGGTGAATTCCGTGCCTTTCACTGTGGCGAAGGGTGTGTCTTCGTTTACCCTCGTGATGGAGTACGACAGGTTCTGCGTGTCGACGTATCCTCCGTGCACTCCCTCCGTGGGTGCAGTCCAGGTTATCTTCACCTTGCTGCCGTCGGACACAGCCTTGATGTCGGTCACTTCCGCCGGCACGTCGTAGCCCACGTATGCTTCCCGGGTCACGGTTTCGCTGCTTCCGCCTTCGTTGTTCACGGTAATCTTATATGTATACATGCCCGATTTCTCCACCGTGTCGGTGAAGCTCAGCTTCTGGCCTGGGGCGGGGTTCTCAAACGTCTTCACGTTCTTCTTCAGGTCTTCCCGGTATACGTTGATGCTGCTGATTTTTGCCAGTGCCGCGCCGTCGGCGTCGAGTGTCGGTGCTTGGAATGATATGTCCACGCTCTTTTCTCCGTTTCCTGCCGGCTTCAGTGTGGCGGCGCTCACGGTGCCCGGCACTGCCACGTCCACCACTTCCGACACTTTTATGTCGTCGAGCAGCAGGAAGTATTTGGCTGCTGCGCTTATTTCATGGAAAGCAAGATTGTAGTTTCCGCTCTCTTCCACCGTGAATCTGTATTCGGTCTGCTTCGGCGAAATCCACACCACCTGCAGCTTGTCGGCTATCGGTTTCTGTGCGGCTATCTCTGCCTTTGCGCCGAGGGTCACCTGCACGGTTTCGATTGCCGACATGGAGCGGCACTGCGTAGAGAACGAAATTCTGTACTCCTTGCCCTTTTCGAAGTGCATCGCCGGCAGGAAGAGCCAGTCGTCGGCAGCCTTGTAGTCGTTGAAGTCGTAGCGCACGAGGCGCTGCTCCTTGTCGTATCTCCACGTCACTCCGTCTTCGTTGGCATCGACTACGACAAACTTGTTCATTGCCTCTTCCGTGTCGAACGTCTCGATGAACGGCAGGCTTGTTTGTGCCGTTGCGCTCAGCGACAGTGCAAGACATCCGGCAAGTTGCACGATTCTCTTGTTTCTCATAAATAGATGTGTTAAATATGTTTTGCAGGGTTTTTCCCGTTTTCTGTCGTAGGCTTTGTGTCAGAAACCCTGCTTATTTGGCACAAAACCTTTAACGCTCGCAAAAGTATAAATAAATTTATTAATAAAGAAGAAATGGTGGACAATTTTTTCGGGAAATGTCTTCCGGTTGCCTTTTTGTCGAAAAAAACCGTAAAAAAGATAACATTTTGAACAGGCTCCTCTTGCCGTCTGTACGCTTGTGGGTAGCGTGCGCCTGTGTGCGTTGCGTAATTCGGTGCAACGGTGGTGTCGGTTGTGGGCTTATTCTGCGAATTGTGAATAATATTAACGTTTTTGGCTGCCTAAAATGTTAAATCCACGGTATCGAAACGCTCTGAGAATCGTGTATTTGCGAAGAAAAGAATTTGTGTGCGGAAAAATCGTAAAATTTTCCGTTTTGTGTAAAGTGTTGTGTTTCAAGTGGATATGTTTTTCGCTCTTGGAATATAGGGCTAAATTTTCGGTCATTCGTAATGAACGCTTTAATCGTTCAATATGAACGATCAAAAAGTTTTTGATGAGCGAGTGGGGGTATGACCTGTTTCTGGAGGCGATTTTGAGTGGTTTTGTAATAAAAAACGACAGAATTTCGCACTTTGTCGACGGCTTGGCGGAGTGGAAAACTGCACAACGGGAAGGAATTGGAAATAAGAGTAAAGAATAATGTAAACAATTTTGAAAGGCGTATGTTAAATCAATCGGTGCGAAACGTGAACGGATGTTAATTTGTTTTTATTTTCTTGGTGTGCGGCAATTCGCATATTTTTTTTGGACACGAATTATCATAAATTGTCCACGAATTATCCACGAATTATTCTGCGAATTGATTTTCCGGTCAGGAATTACTGGATTATAGAATGTTGTTCATTTCTTATAAAAAAACAAAGTGCAAGCAAGCCTCAAATATGCCCTTCTACAAAGGCACAAGACGAATGAAGCTGCGGAACTCCAACGAAATCCGGCAACTTCGAGATGTTTGTATATTTTTGGGGTGAATGGGATTGAAGTGTATATGTAAAAGGGATGCTCCTGAAACCAGGAACATCCCCCAATTTTACTATGCTTATTTTTTTGCTATAGGTTCGTCACTTCTTTTTCCGAAAGTCCTGTAGCCAAGGCAATTTGCCCGTCTGATATGCCTATTGCTTTCATCTGGCGGGCTATTTCATAAGAGCGTTGCTCTTTTCCTTTTTCAATACCTTCCTTTCTTCCCTCTTCGCGTCCTTCTTTTCTTCCCTCTTCGCGTCCTTCCTTTCTTCCCTCTTCGCGTCCTTCTTTTCTTCCCTCTTCGCGTCCAAGTTCTTTTCCTTCCTGATATCCTTCGTAGCGGCTTGTGTCGAATAGGCTTTTCATGTGTCTGATGGATTCCATGTGTCTGTAGTATGCCCGTTTGTCGCTGTCGGAAAGGGAGTCTACGCGCAGACATTCGCGTGCTTCAGGCAGTCCTGCGGCTTTTGCCTCGCTGCTTATCTGTCCTGTTTTCAGAAACTCTATCCATTCGTCGAGCGGTGTCGTTGCCACCTTGTCGAAGTCGTTCACGCGCAGCACGTAATACTCTGGGAAGAGAGCGCTCACCCCTTTGCGCTTCATGATGTCCGTTTCCATGTTTCCGAAGAACTTCTCGTTCTGTCGTGCCGACAGCTTCAGTTCGTCGTGCGGCTCGTGTATTCCGCGGAATACGGTCTTTCCGTGGTACACATAGTCCTTTCCTTGTCCGAGTTCGAAGTATACGATGTTTATGGAGTACACCTTGCGCACTTCCTCGTATGGCTTTCCCAGTCCGATGTATTCCGTTACCGTCTTCGACACGCCGTAGAGCATACGGTGGAAGTATGACAGCTCGCGGCTGTTCTGCACCTCGATGATGCAGAGTTCTCCCTCCTCGCATTCGGCAAGGATGTCCACGCGGTTGTATTTGTCGTCCTCGTCGCTTTGGTTGCTTTCGCTCTCCAGGAAGCATTTTATCTTGAACTTTCTGCCTATCAGCGACGATAGGAAGCCTTCAAGCACGACATAGTTGGCTTTGTTGCGCAGCAGCCGCTTCATGGCCCAGTCAAACCTTATGTAATTTTCTCCTGTCAGTGTCATACTCCAAAATGTTTCTTTTAGTTTTTTGCAAATTTACAAAGCTTTTTCCAATTCCGCAATTATTGCCGTGTCTTATTTTCTTCCGTGTTTCGCAAAAAAAGAGTCCTTCCGTGTCGTGGAAGAACTCTTCTCCATTGGGTTCAGTGGTGTGTAGTGTGCGCATCATTCGTCGTCGGCAATGCTGAAGTCGAGTTGCTTCTTGTCCAGGTTGGCGCGCGCCACCTTGATGCGGATGGCGTCGCCGAGCTGGTACTTGTTGTGGTTGCGCCTGCCCACGAGGCAGTAGTTGCGCTCGTCGAAGTCGTAGTAGTCGCCCTTCAGGTCGCGCAGCGGCACCATACCCTCGCAGTGGTTTTCGTCGATTTCGCAGTATATGCCGAACGAGGTGATTCCGCTGATGTGTGCATCGTAGCAGTTGCCGATCTTGTCGCCCATGAATTCCACCATCTTGTATTTTATGCTGTCGCGCTCGGCGTTCTGTGCTATCTGTTCCATATTGCTCGAGTGTTCGCAGAGTTCCTCGTAGTGCTCCTTGTTGGCAGAGCGTCCTCCCTGCTGGTAGCGTGTGAGCAGTCGGTGAACCATGGTGTCGGGGTATCGGCGGATGGGGCTTGTGAAGTGGGTGTAGTATTCGAAAGCGAGTCCGTAGTGTCCGATGTTGTGTATGCTGTACTTGGCCTTCATCATGGCTCTGAGTGCCACGGTCTCTATCACCTTCTGTTCCTTCTTGCCGTTGCATTCGTCGAGCAGCGAGTTCAGGCTGCGCGATATGGCTCCCTTCGTGCCGTCGGTTTTCACTTTGTAGCCGAATCTCACCACGAACTGGCGCAGTGTTTCCAGCTTTGTCGGGTCTGGCTGGTCGTGGATTCGGTATGGCAGCGTCTTTGGTCGCTTGCCCTTCGGCACCTTGCCCACGCTCTCAGCCACAGTGCGGTTGGCAAGGAGCATAAACTCCTCGATGAGTTTGTTTGCATCCTTCGACACCTTGAAGTAGCAGCGCGTGGGCTTGCCCTTCTCGTCCACGTCGAAGTGCAGCTCCTCGCGGTCGAACTTCACAGAGCCGTTCTTGAACCTTGCCTTGCGCAGCTGCTTGGCGAGGCGGTCGAGTGTTACGAGTTCCGTGGCGTATTCACCCACGTATTGCTTGCCCTTTCCGGGTGCGGGAGCCGGTTCACCGGTGCCTTCCACCACACCGTTGTCTTCCAGTATCTTCTGCACCTCCTCGTAGGCGAAGCGGCGGTCGCTCTTTATCACGCAGTGGCGCAGCCGCCATTGCAGCACCTCGCCGTTCTCGTTCATGTCGAATATAACGCTGTATGTGAGCTTCTCCTCGCCGGGGCGCAGCGAGCAGATGAAGTTGCAGAGGCGTTCGGGCAGCATCGGTATGGTGCGGTCTACGAGGTAGACGCTTGTGGCGCGCTTCACGGCTTCCTTGTCTATTATGGAGCCTTCGGTCACGTAGTGCGACACGTCGGCGATGTGTACTCCCACCTCCCATACTCCTTTCGAGAGCTGGCGTATGGAGAGTGCGTCGTCGAAGTCCTTGGCGTCGCGCGGGTCGATGGTGAAAGTGGTCACGTTGCGGAAATCCTCCCTCTCCTTGTAGTCCTGTTCCGTTATCGTGGGGTCGATTTTCTCGGCTGCTTCCTCCACGTTCTTCGGGTATTTGTACGGCAGGTTGTACTGTGCCAGTATGGAGCACATCTCCGTGTCGTTGTCGCCCGTTTGTCCGAGCACGTCCACCACTTCGCCAATCACGCTTTTGCTCTCCTTCGTGGGCCATTGCGTTATCTTCACCACGGCCTTGTCGTTGGTCTTGCCTCCCTTCAGCTTGCGCTTCGGTATGATGATGTCGTGTACGAAGATGTTTCCGTCGGACTGCATGAAGGCGAAGTCCTTCTCCACGCGCAGCTTGCCCACGAACGTGTCTTTCGCCCTCTCCAGAATGTTCGTCACCATAGCCTCGCGTATGTGGTTCTTGCGGCGTGCCATGAGCGTGAACTGCACCTTGTCGCCCGTCAGTGCGAACATCGAGTTGCGCTCTGCCACGAATATCGGTGCGGCACCGTCGTCGGGCACCACCGTGTTCTTGCCGTTAGGCTTACGCTGGAAGGTGCCTTCCTGCACCTGTCCGTTCATGTTGAGCTGGTATGCGCTTTCGCCTTTGCGCACGAGGAAGTCGTCCCATGCCATCTCTTCCATCACGTCCACTGCGAGCATCTTTGCCGGATGGGTGTCGAGTCTGAGTGCTCTGAATATCTCTTTGAAACTATGTTGCTTGTCGGGATTCTCCATGAAGAAGTCCTGCAGCTTCTCGGCTATCTGTTTCTTGTTGAGCCTTCTGCGGCCTTTTCCACCTTTTGCCATAATCCAATGTGTTTTAGTTAGTAAATACGGTTGTTATATATCTCATTGTCCGCCAAGGCGGTTGAAGAATTCTATTATCTCGTCCCATGTCTTGAACGTGTCGGAGCCGAGAGGAATCGTGGTGCCCATGAAGTCGGAGCCGTCGCACAGCTTTTCGGGAGCTATCAGATAGTCGCCGTAGAGCAGGTTCAGCTGGTTGGAGAACACCACACGCTGCCATGCCGGCACGTTCACCACATCCTGCACCCAACGCTGCGCCTCGGTGATGTAGGCAGGGTCGTCGGTGGGTGCCGGCGCCACCACGTAGATGGCATAGCTCTCGAGCAGAGTACGCAGTCCCTTCATGGCGCTGCCCCTCTGGTTGCCGTTGGCATCGCGCAGGGCATCGATGCTGATGTAGGCTATGGGGCGCTCCCTTCCCTCCTGACGGTCGTCGATCCAGCGCACTACGGGGATGACGGAGTGGATGAGCGACTTGTCGATGAGGCGGTGCTCGCCGTGGAAGCTTATCGCCTGGCGGTAGTGCTCCCTGAACACGCCCCACGTTTCGGCGGCAACCTGCGTGTCGGCATCGCCGAACAGACCGAACACGCGGCTCTGTTCCTCCTCACTGACGGCACTGAAGCACTGGCGTGTGGCTTCCTTGTATTCCTCCACGAGGGCTTTCGTGACGATGAACTCCTGCACTCCGTCCTCGCGCGGGTTCTGGAACGTCTGCTTGCCGAGCATCCCGTGCTTCGTCATCGTGTCGCCCATCAGGAAGGCCGGGTTCACCAGTATGCGGTCGTAGCCGTAGAGCATTTCCGTATACATTCCGCCCATCGACGTGCCGATGATGAGGTCTGGCTTCTGTTCCTCGCATTTGCGGCGCAGCAGTGCCATCGCCTCGTCGGGGTGGAGTGGTAGGTCGTAGGCTACGACCTCGGCTGAGGGCAGCAGTTCGCGGATGCGTGCCACGGTGCCCGACTGTGCCGACGACATGAAGCCGTGTACATATAGAATCTTCTTCCCCTTCATCAGCGAGGGGTACTGAAGCACGTATTTGTTTTCCTTTTCCATAATATTCTTTTTTCCAATCTTTTTTTCTTGTCCCCTCGGTGGTGATTTCTTTTCCCGTGGTTTCCTTTTCCTGTTTCCTTTGTTGTGCCCTCACGGTATATGGGGCAACGTTTAGAAGTTGTTCACGTTCAGTATGCCGTACGCGCCGGTCGTGTTGCCGTAGTAGCACTCCAGGCCCTTCTTGCTTTTGTCGCCTTTAACGAGGTTGCCGCCGTATTTCAGGTCGAACACGCGGTGGCACGACTTGCAGGTGGCAGTGCCGTCGGCATTCATCGTCAGCGGATAGCGCGGCATGCCGGAGCCTCTGTAGCAGTCGGCGCACTGGTTGTCGTAGGCATAGAACTTGCCGTCGTTGCCGAAGCCGATGATAACGCCGTTGTAGATGCCGATAGTGAAGTTCTGCTTGCGGTCGGTGTCGGTGAGTGGAAAATAGGTGGGTTCGCCTCCGTGGTTCGATTCAAACTTGTATCTTGTGTCGCCCTCCCTTGAGATGCGGCAGAACACGTTGGAGTATTGGGTCATCGCTTCGGCGAGCGTGTGGTTTTTCATCCTGTTGTTGTCGAGCGTCAGCCGACAGTAGTAGTTGCTGTACTCCGATTCGGCACAGCCTGTGAGCGTCGGCAGCAATAATACCGCTGCCACGGCTCCGCAAAGTATAGAAAAGAGTCTGTTCATCCCTTTTTTGTTATATGGGGCTGCGCATGCAAGTAGCGTGCCTGTCCATTGTTCGTTGTATATTGTGGCGGTGTGTGTGCCGTATGTCAGGCAGGTTGCGCCTTGTGTGGTACCGCCCATAAAACATACATCGGAGCACCCGGAGTATCCCGAGCACTCCGATGTTACAAAGTGTTACACCAGTGTATGGTGGTGGTTGTTCTTACTCGTCGTTTCTTTTATTCATACGGAATCATTGCCAGCACGTCGGCAATCTTCTCCAGCCCTTCCTGCAGCGGTTTCGACACCATACCTTTTATGAAGGGGTTGATGTCTGCCTTTATGGTGAGCTTCATCTTGCATGCTGTATCGCCTTCGGGCACCACCTGTATCCAGAGATTGGCGGAGATGGGAGAGTTCTCGGTGGCGAATTTTATGCATTTCGGCTCCTCGCGCTCCACGATTCTCATCGACACGCTGCCCATAGGGGCGCTGATGCTGAGGCTGTCGCTGTCGAACGATAAATCCTTGATCTTGTCCTCCGGTAGTCTGTCGCGCACTTTCTCCAGATTGCTCAGGTCGCTGAGCATGGCGTAGACGGCAGTCTGAGGGTGGGGGATGTGCTTTATTCCGCTTTCAAACTTACTGCTCATCTTTTCTCCAGTTAGCAGGATCGTTGCGCCATTCATGCAGCACTTCCACATCCTCGTCCTTGATATATCCTGTTTCCTGTGCCTCTGCCACCACGTGCTCGTAGTCGGTCAGTGTGATGAGGGTCACTCCTGCCTCCTGGAATGCCTTCTTTGCCACGTCGAAACCGTATGTGTATGATGCCACCATACCTACAACCTCGCAGCAGTTGCGGCGTATTGCCTCCACTGCCTTGAGCGACGAACCGCCGGTGGAGATGAGATCCTCCACTACGACAACCTTCATTCCCGGCTTCAGTTCGCCTTCGATGAGGTTCTCCAGTCCGTGGTCTTTAGGCTTGCTGCGCACGTAAACGAACGGCAGGTTCAGCTCGTCGGCAACGAGAGCTCCCTGTGCGATGGCGCCAGTGGCAACACCGGCTATAGCCTCTGCCTCGGGGAAATGCTCAAGGATGGCGTGAACGAGTTCGAGTTTCACGTAGTTGCGCAGTTCCGGATAAGAGAGAGTCTTGCGGTTGTCGCAGTAGAAAGGTGACTTCCAGCCGGAAGCCCATGTGAAGGGATTTTCCGGCTGCAGCTTGATAGCCTTTACTTTGAGAAGCTTAGATGCAAATACTTTTTTTAGTGAGTCCATTGTCATTTATCTTTGTTGTTATTGTATTTCCCATTTTGGTGTGGAGCCGAACTGTTTTTTCCTTTATATGCCGTGCCGTTACGCTTTGCATGCTTATAAAGCCAGGCTGTCACTTCTGTATTCAGTACTCCACTCCTTATTGTATTCTATAGCGTGGAAACCGTTATTTCTCCGAATAGAGCACCTGTATCACGGTCTGGCCCACAGCTTTCAGTATGTTCCTGTCGATGTTTTCCATCGTGTCGTTGACGGTGTGCCATATGGGACCGAAAGAGCTCTGCTGGCAGTTGGGATAGTAGGCGATTATGTCCACGGTGGGTATGCCTGCCTTCTGGTTCACGGGGATGTGGTCGTCGGTCACGAAGCCTCCCTGTTCGTTGGGGAAGAGCGACTCGTATCCGGCAGTGCGTGCGGCGGCCCATACCTTATTCACTATAGACTGGGCGAATTGTCTCGACATGCCTTCCTGGTAGAAGCGTGCTCCTGTGCCGCCCACCATGTCGAGCAGTATGCCGAAGCGTGCCTCGTAGCCAGGCTTGTGTGGATTCTCTGCCCAATACTGTGCGCCGAGAGCCCACGAATCGCCGTTGTCGGTGGCGTCGCTCCATTGCGGCACTCCCCAGTCTTCGGCATCGAAGCACACGAAATCCACTCCAATCTGCAGTGAGTCGGCTTTCTGTATCTGTCGCGCCACTTCGAGCATCACGGCAATTCCGCTTGCGCCGTCGTTTGCCGCCATTACCGGCTTGCGCCAGTTTGTGCTGTCCGGGTCGTTGTCTGCCCACGGGCGGCTGTCCCAGTGGGCGCAGAGCAGTATGCGTGTCGTCAGCTCCGGCTTGTAGCTTGCTATGATGTTGTTGCTTTTCAGTATCGTGCCGTCGAACCCTTTCAGGTCGGCTTTCTGCTCAATCACGGTGCATCCGTACTGCTTGAACTTGTCTACAATCCATTGTGCGCAGTCGTCGTGTGCCTTGCTGTTCATCGTTCTCTCGCCGAAGCTGCACTGCTTTTCGCAGAATGCGTATGCTGAGTCGGCGTCGAACTGCGGTCCTACGGCTATGTCTGCCAGTTGCTCGGTGTCTGCCTTTTTCGTGCTCTTGCATGCGGCGAACAGCGTCGTGGTGAGAATCAGTGCGATGGGCAGTATGTATTTATGTTTCATTTCTCTTTTCTTTTTTATGGGTTGTGTGGGGTGGGAGGTGTTGCTGGTGTGGCATATGCCGATTGTCGTGCGGGCATTGCCGTCCACTATTTCATGCCCCCTTGCACCTGTGCCATGATGCGTAGCCAGTTTCCTCCCCATATCTTTTCTATGTCGTGAGGGGAGTATCTGCGGCGCAGCAGTTGTATGGTGAAGTTTATCAGTTCCGATGAGTCGGCAATGCCGCACACTCCGCCGTCGCCGTCGAAGTCGGTTCCGATGCCTACGTGGTCGATGCCCATTATGTCGATGGCGTGGTCGAGGTGTTCCATGGCATCGATGATGCTTGCCTCCTGGTCGTCGTTGCGCAGGAAACCGCCGTAGAGCGTTATCTGTGCCACTCCGCCTTTCTGTGCGAGGGCAAGCAACTGATCGTCTGTAAGGTTTCGCGGCACGTCGCACAGAGCCTTGCAGTTGCTGTGGCTGCACACTATCGGCATCGTGCTGATGTCGAGAGCGTCGTAGAAGCTCTTCTCTCCGGCATGGCTCAGGTCGACCATCAGTCCGCAGCGGTTCATCTCCCTTATCACCTGTTCGCCGAATCCGCTCACTCCGTTGTTGGTGTTCTCCGAGCGTTTGGCGCTGTCGCAGATGTCGTTGTCGCCATTGTGGCATAGAGTGATGTATACCACTCCTCTTTGTGCGAAGTGCTCCACGTTGGCAATGTCGTGGTTCAGGGCGGTGCCGTTTTCTATGCCGAGCATTATCGACTTGCGCCCCATGTGCTTGTCGGCATACAGTTCGGCAGGTGTGCGTGCTATGGATACGAACTTACCGTTGCGTTCCACGATGTCTTCAATCTTGTCGAATATGAGGTCGGCATAGTCCTTTGGTGTCTGCACGGAGAATGGTGCCACCTCGCTGAACTGCTGTCCCGGCTGCGGTTGTGGCAGATATGCCGCCATTGTCACAGCGTCCTGCCTGCCGTCGGTCATTTTGTGCAGGTCCACGAGTATGCGGCTGTCTCTCCAGTCGAAGTGTATTCCCTGTGGAAAGAACATCGGAGTGTCGCAGTGCGAGTCGATGGTCAGTATTCGCGAGTGCAGCTGCTTTGCCTGGTTGTACTCCGCGCCTCTTTCCACGAGCCACTGGAACAGCGGCAGCCCTTCTTCCATCCATTCCGGATGCCATTGCACTCCGAGAATAGATTTGTGCTCGCTGCTCTCTATTGCCTCCACCACTCCGTCGGCGGCGTATGCCGACACGTTCAGTCTTCTGCCGCAGGTTCCCACGGCCTGGTGGTGCAGTGAGTTCACGAATATCCTGTCTTTCTTGTATATGGAATGTAGCACCGAGCCAGGTTCAATGCCTACCGAGTGTGTCGGTTCTCCGCGCCATTCCGTGTCCTGACTGTGTTTCACTCTTTCCACGGTCTTGCATTCTGCTGTGTCAGCTCCCGTGGTGTCTATGTCCTGCCGTACTTTTCCTCCGAGTGCCATGGCCATAGTCTGTATGCCGCGGCAGATGCCCAGCATAGGCAGCTGGCGGTTGTATGCAAGTCTTACGGTGAGCAGTTCCGGCAGGTCGCGGTGCGAGTTGATGCCGTGCAGTGCAGGCACGGGTTCCTCTCCGCACCAAAGCGGATTGAAGTCGCCTCCTCCCGAAAGCAGCAGTGCGTCGATGTTGTCGAGGGTGTTTATTATTACGTCGGTGTCGCCCACGGGCGGTATAACCACCGGCACACCTCCAGCCTTTACCACCGACGTATAGTAAGGTTCGGCAAGGGCAACGTTCCCGTCGGCAAAGTTTCCGGTGATTCCGATCACCGGTTTCCTTTGCGCTTCGGGATAATTCTTGTATATGCCGTTCAAATGCGACTGGAAGTCAAATGGTTCCACGTCTTCAATCAAGCTATTATTGTTCTTTAATGTTAATCGTCGATATCTTCTGCGTCAACGGCCTTCGGGGCTTTTGCCCTTTTCTTAGCCTCGACCACTCTTGAAGCTATTGGTATCTCCCTCTTGATGCTTTGTTCGAGCGAGATGAGTGTTTCTGTAGCCACCACTCCCGGAATCTCCTGCATCTGGTTGTTGAGCAGGTCCATAAGCTGTTCGTTGTCCTTTGCATAGAGTTTCACGAGCATTGTGTACGGTCCGGTTGTGAAGTGGCACTCCACGATTTCCGGTATATGCTCGAGCTGCTCCACCACAGCCTTGTACATGCTTCCTTTTTCGAGCGTGATACCCACGTAAGTGCATGTAGAGAATCCGAGGCTCTTCGGATCAACGTCGAACTTGCTTCCTGTTATCACTCCGTCTTCTGTCAGGTGCTGCACTCGCTGGTGAATAGCTGCGCGCGACACGTTACACTCTGCTGCCACATCCTTGAAAGGAAGGCGTGCGTTTTTCGACAAGATGCTCAATATCTTCTTGTCAAGTCTGTCTATCTTTTCCATAATTGCAATCTTATATTTTTATTGATTCTAATATTCTTTGTCGTTACTTTGAGCCCACGTTTTATATATAGATATATATATAGATGAGTAGATTGATTATAAGACAAAGCAAAATTAGGAGTTTTTTCTTATCCGTGCAAACAAATTGATGTTAAAAATGAGATTTCCTTTATCATTTTGGTATTTTTATCAAAAAACGGGGGCTGTTTACTTACTTTTTAGCATTTTTCAAGTGTTTTTTCTTTTTTATTTTGGCGTTTACGATTTTAAAATGTCAGCAACTGACATAATAACCGCTTTTTCTCTTGCTCGCATACAAACGTTTGTTAAATATTCGGATTCGTATTTTAATATGCAACAAAACGTATAATTTATTTTTCAATATGAAATTTATTTATTTACTTTGCATTCAGATATACTGCATAGTGCGCTTAATGGCAGAAAACGAAGCTGGATAGCAAAGGCAGCGAAGCTAAATAGCAAGAGCAATGAAACGGAATAGCTAAAACAAAGAGACGAAAGTACTAAAACAAAGAAAGGAAAAAGGCTATGAGAGAATTGATATTAAGCATACTGGCATTGTCTGGCCGGCAGCCTTGAAAGGTTCGTCGGGTGGCGGCGGCAGACCGTGGTGAGGAGCATATAGAGAATATGTATAGAGCATTAATAGATAAACGTAAGGAAAAAATAGATACACTCCAAGAGAGAATGAATGGTAAATAATTTGTACAATGATTTGATAATGTTGGTATGTTAAGCAGCGAAACAATTGTTTCATCTGCTTACAAGGGTCTGCCGCTCTCGTGAGAAAGCGGCAGATTTCTGTTTTCGTCCGTATGTCGTTTCCGTCCGGTGGTTATTCCTTCAGCCATTTTGCCACCTCGCTGCATGCGTCCTCTATCAGGTCGAGTGCGATGTCGAAGTCCTTTCCCGAGCCGTAGTATGGGTCGGGCACGGTGGAATACTGCGGATGCCTGGCAAGGAAATCGGCAAGGCAGTGTATTTTCTTTCTGTCTTCCTCGTTGCGTGCCACTCGCTTCAGGTCGGCAATGTTCTCGCTGTCCATTCCGAACACGATGTCAAAGCGGTCGAAGTCGTCTGCCTTCACCTGTCTGGCTCTGCTGTCCAGATTGTAGCCCCTTGCCGCGGCGTGCTCCCTCATCCGGTGGTCCGGCAGCTGCCCGGTGTGCCATGCCCCTATGCCTGCCGAGTCCACCACCACAGTTCCGCGCAGCTCCTCGTCGTCGTCCACCATCTGCTTCATTACCCCTTCGGCTGCAGGCGAGCGGCAGATATTGCCCAGACACACGAAGAGGATGTATTTTTTCCTCGGGTTTTTCTCTTCAAAAATGTTCTTGATCATACTTTCTTATCGTTAGGTTTATATTGATTTTTATCGTTTCTACATTTCGTATCCGGTTGCCTTTATATGGCGTTTCTTGTCGTTTTTACACTGCTAAGCCCTTTTCCGGCATTAACCGTCTATATCATAACGAGTTGCAAAGATAGCACATTTTTTGTGTTTACGCGCACAATATAGTTGATATATATCAAGAAAGATACTGTAAAGTGTAAAAAAGCCCATCCTTCTATTGCAGTTTTCCGAAAACTTAATACCTTTGCATCGTGTTTTTCATAGTATTAGATTTAAGGTTAACAAAGATTGGGACTCAGCGGAGCCCCTTTTTTTATATCCATACGTCTCATCCCTCCCCCTTCGGGCTTTCCCGTAAAATGCATAGACAGGAATAGATATATATTTCTTTATGGTAAAAAAATAGAGCTGGCATTATCTGTCTTTTATCTTTGTAGTGACCAAACTCAATGATAAAAGACTGCAAGCTGCCATAAAAACATATTAAACTCCCAGATGGCCGATTTGGGATAGTCGGTGCAGAAAAGACAAATGTACGGATTCAGAAACGATGAGTTCTTCACGCTAAAGCTATCTGCTCTATACGGCAAGCCCTGCGGTTTGCAGTCAGCTTTCCGGTCGTTTGGGCCATTGCAAATGGTGCGTCGCTGAAAATAAGTAAGGTATTGTTTTTCAAAAATATGCTGATTATAAGTCAGAAATGTGTAATTTTGCAGCCGCAAAGCATATTAATAAAGGAAAAAGAGATATGGACTATAATATAAACGACTTTGAGATAATGGCGCCGGTGGGTTCGCACGAGAGTCTGGCGGCAGCCATACAGGCAGGAGCCGACTCCGTGTATTTCGGCATAGAGAAGCTGAACATGAGGGCACACTCGGCAAGCACCTTCACCGTCGACGACCTGCGCGAGATTGCAGCCACCTGCACCGCGCACGGCATGAAGACATACCTGACCGTGAACACCATAATCTACAACGAGGACATCCCCCTGATGCACGAGATTGTGGATGCGGCGAAGGAGGCAGGCATATCCGCTGTGATAGCCAGTGACGTGGCTGTCATGACCTATTGCAACAGCATTGGGCAGGAGGTACACCTCTCCACCCAGCTCAATATCTCCAACGTCGAGGCTCTGAAGTTCTACGCCCGTTTCGCCGATGTGGTGGTGCTCGCCCGCGAGCTGAACATGGACCAGGTGGCAGAGGTTCACCGTCTCGCCCTGGAGCAGGGCATCTGCGGCCCTTCAGGGCAGCCCATACGCATCGAGATGTTCTGCCACGGAGCCTTGTGCATGGCTATCAGCGGCAAGTGCTATCTGAGTCTCGACAACGCCAACCGCTCTGCCAACCGAGGAGAGTGCATACAGCTGTGCCGCCGCTCCTACACCGTGACCGACAACGAGACGGGCACCCAGCTGGAGATAGACAACAAATACGTGATGAGTCCGAAGGACCTGAAGACCGTGCGCTTCATCGACAAGATGATGAAGAGCGGTGTGCGTGTGTTCAAGATTGAAGGAAGAGCACGCGGACCAGAGTATGTATATACCGTCGTGAAGTGCTATAAGGAGGCTATACAGAGCGTTATCGACGGCACGTTTACCGAAGAGAAGAAGGATGCCTGGGACGAGCGGCTCGCCACCGTCTTCAACCGCGGCTTCTGGGACGGCTATTATCTGGGACAGAAGCTCGGCGAATGGAACAAGAACTATGGTTCGTGCGCCACGGAGAAGAAGGTCTACGTTGGCAAGGGCGTGAAGTATTTCTCCAAGCTCGGTGTGGCGGAGTTCGCCATCGAGGCAGCCGACTTCAAGAAGGGCGACAAGCTGCTCATCACCGGTCCTACCACCGGCGTGATATATATGGATGCCGACGAAATCCGCTACGACCTGGAGCCAGTGGACGAAGCTCTCAAGGGACAGCGCGTCTCGATGCCCGTGCCGGCAAAGGTGAGACCGAGCGACAAGTTGTTCAAGCTGGAACAGGTAGTTAAAGATTAAAAAACAAAATCCAAGTTGATATGGTAAATGAAGCAAAAACAATGAATATATTTCGTGACTTGCTCAGAAAAAAAGGGTATTACGATGATAAGAATATCATTGTTGAAGAGCAGTCTTCTGATAATAAAAAAATTCAGAAATTATTGAAGAATGCTTCTAAGGCAGGTCTGGGAAAAGGTTTCCCGGATTTTATCATCACCTCATCAAAGAATACAAACCTTGTGATTGTTGTTGAGTGTAAGGCTGATATAGCTAAACAAAAGTCTGCCACACTTGACAGTTTCAAGGATTATGCCATTGATGGGGCGTTGCTCTATGCTTCATTCTTAGCAAAAGAATATGATGTAATCGCCATTGGCTTCAGTGGAGAAGACAAGAGTCTTACATCTTTGGAACATTATCTTCAAATTTGCAAGACAACCAAAGCTTATCCTTATTTTAGCGACGAAGTTTTTTCTTTCGCAGATTATAGCGAAGGCTTAAACAATAGTATATATAAGTTCAACCAAGATTATAACGAACTGATTAGTTATACCAAGGAGTTGAATGAAGAATTGCAAGAGCGGAAAATAAAGGAATCGAAACGAGCTTTGCTGATTAGCGGAATATTGATGGGATTGCGCAACGAGCGTTTCAAGGCAGAATATAAAACGTATGAAAGTACAAAAATCCTTGTAAATAATCTGTATGCTTCCATTTGTGCAGAGTTAGACAACTCGGATGTTCCAGACAGTAACAAAAACGCATTAAAGAAAGGCTACGACTTTATAACAACCAACTCAAGCATCAACGACAAGGACGGGAAGAAATTCCTGACAGATCTGATAGACGAGGCAGACAAGCGTATCAACGGCTTTATGGTAACACATAAATACATAGATACGGTAAGCCAATTTTATGTAGAGTTTCTGCGTTATGCCAACAATGATAAAGGACTGGGCATCGTGTTGACACCACCTCATATCACCCAACTATTTGTAGAGCTTGCCGGTGTAAACAAGGATAGCGTAGTGTTGGACAATTGTGCTGGAACAGGCGGCTTCCTTGTAAGTGCAATGAAAGCCATGTTGGAGGATGCCCATGGAGATATAGCAAAAGAGTCTGCCATCAAGCGCAAGCAACTATTGGGTATAGAGTTTGATGATGAAATCTATACCTTGCTTATATCCAATATGATTATCCATCGTGACGGGCGCACCAATATAACATTGGGCAGTTGCTTTGACCAGGATACAGGCAAAATAAGGGAAACGTTCCATCCTACGGTAGGGTTGTTGAACCCTCCATACAAGAACAAGGGTAAGGGGACAGAAGAGCTTGAGTTTGTTCTCAACAATCTGTCTATGCTGGAGAGAGGCGGAAAGTGTGTGGCAATTATGCCCATCAGCTGCGTGAACGACGTGAAGGGGGCATCTTGTGTGCTGAAACACAAGATATTGGAGCATAACACGCTTGAGGCTGTGCTTTCTCTGCCAGAAGAGCTTTTCGTAAACTCAAAGGTCAACACTGTAACTTGTGCTGTTGTAATGACTGCTGGTATTCCGCATCCTAAAGGGAAGAAGACATGGTTCGGCTATTGCCGTAATGATGGTTTCGTGAAAAAGAAAAACGTGGGTCGTGTGGATGCCAACCATACATGGGAAGAAACAAAGAGAATGTGGGTAGAATCGTTTATGAACCGCGAGGTTATCAGCGAGTTCAGCGTGATGCAGGAAGTTACTGCCGATATGGAATGGTGTGCCGAGGCTTATCTTGAGGCAGACTACACGAAACTTACGCAAGCGGATTTTGAGGAGACGATAAAGAATTATGTTCTCTTTCAGCTGAAGTGCAATAATGGGGAATATGCAGAAGCTAACGAGGAGGAAGAAGAATGAAAACGTGTGCCTTGTCTGAACTGTTTGATATAAAGTATGGGGTGAATTTAGAGTTAAACGCTTTAGAGAAATCTCATAAAGGTATTAATTTTGTTGCACGTACGTCCAAAAACAATGGAGTGTCTGCACATGTCAAGCGTTTGCCATATGTTGAGCCTGTGCCTGCGGGTACTATAAGTGTTGCCTGTGGCGGGTCGGTCCTGGAATCGTTCCTTCAGTCTAAACCTTATTATTCGGGGCGTGATTTGTTCTATTTGACAGCTAAGACAGACATGTCCGACGAGTTAAAGCTTTTCTATTGTCATTGTCTCCGAATGAATAAATTCAAGTATTCCTA
>OQVS01000969.1_pt1 | contig 19870 bp, 13 predicted proteins | sample 1691601 | NCBI WGS metagenome assembly OQVS01 (sample SAMN03418268, study PRJEB22391) | human gut metagenome | biome: human-gut; feature: organic feature; material: feces | host: Homo sapiens | place: Tanzania | collected 2013-01
TAGGGCTTGTTAGGGACTTGCACCCATTAGAATAAGCTCATGCCGAGCATACCAATACAGGGACTATAGCTTCACAAGGCCATAGTCCCCACATTATTATATATAGTAGATTTTACTTGTTTGCTTCTCCGAAATCGAAGTTGCCCTTGTCAACACCCTCGAATACAAACACCGATGACTTTGGCATGGAAATGGTTATCTCCTTGTCGATGTCCACAGCCTTGCCTACGGGCAGACCGCTTAAGCCACCCTTGCCTATGCGCTGGTCGGCGAACGAGCTGCGCAATGTTATAGATGTCTTGATGTAAGCAGGAATGTCGAACACCTTGCGCAGGGTGGTTGTGAGAGTCTGTGCCGCAACGTCAGGATTGCGCAATGTCAATGTGGTTTTCTTGCCGTTCCATGCTGCCCAACCATAGATGTTGGCTTTCTTGCCATCCCAAGGATTGCCGCCTACCCAGTGGATGTCGGGCAGAACGTCGGCGTTGCGCTGTTGCCAGTCCATACCGTCGGCAAGCTGCTTCCACAATGTGCCCTTCTTGCCCTTGTTGTTCTTTATCTCGTCGAGCAACTTGTAGTCGGTGTAAAGCTCCACCATTGACGAGCCACAGCCGAAGGCGCAACGCATCTCACGCACAATACCATCGTAGTCCATTGTCTTTGAAACGTCTCCGAAGCGCGTCAGAATCACACCGTGAGTCATGAGTGTGTTGATAGGACATATCGGTGAACGGTCGACAAAGTTCTGGTGAACAAGACGGTCGCGATAAGTAATCCACTGCTCACGGTCGTCGCCAACTCCTATCTTGCCGAAGTCACCCTCCTGACGCCACACAGCATCGCTCACATGGAACCAGAATGGTGAGGCCCATGTGCCTACCGTTGTGTTATAGAAGATGTCCTTGCGCTTCTTGCGCACGTCGTTCTCGATGCTGATGATTGCCTCGCAGTTTTCAATTCCTGCGTCGGTCATGTCGGGACCTACGGCAGAGAACTGAGCACTAATGCCGTCGTACTTGAAGAAACGGAAGTCGTACTTGTCGATCATGTCGCTTGAGCACTTCACGAAATAGTCGTAGTAGGCAGGATTGCTGAGCTGCATGCCTCCACGTCCGCGCCAATAGCCACGGCGATACTCACCGCTTGCTCCGTATCCACCCACTGGTCCGAGCCATGCTCCTATGCCCACGCCCATCTCACGTGCCATGCGGTCAACGTTCTTGAAACCTTCGGGGAAGTTGGGGTTGAATGTCCATGTGCCGTAAGCGTCCCATCCGTCGTCGAACACGAACGCCACTGGAGCCTTGCCATACACGTCGTAGAACTTCTTCTTCCAGTTTGCCACCACGTCCTCACACTGTGTGGCTGTCATGTTCTCCGAATAGTCGCCCTTGAGGTTCTGCTTGTCCTCAGCGTCATACTTGCCACGGTTGCCGGGAGCATTGTTGCGGTCGATGTTCAGCTCATACCATGAGTTGTATATGGTCATAGGATGCCATGCTGCTGCACGCTCGCGCTCACTATAAGCAAGGAAGGAGCGGCGTGGCTGTCCCTCGGCCACAAGTCCCACAACACTGCTTACGTTCCATGTCTTACCTGCCTTCAGCGTAGTGTGGCGCACCCAGTTGCCCTCCATTGGCACGATGTCACGGTTGTTAATCGTGGCAATGTCGGCAGCGTCCACATTATTGGTGTTGACGCCCATAGGAGTCTCAAGGCCCGCAAAAATCTTGTCGCTGAGAAGCACGGCACCACGGGTATTGCCTACAACAACCGGAGCAGATTTTGCCTTGCGGTTGTCAACGGCATAAACCATCGGCTTTATGTGGTCCATAGCCACATCCTTGGCAGAGGTGATGCTCATTTCCGTGCGCAGATAGTGAGAGCCGTCACGCAACACCGCACGCCATTCAATGCGCATGTCGCCACGTGTAAACACGGCTTTAATTCCCTTTCCTGCAAAACGCTCCGATCCCTTGGCAGCCTTTGCGTCGGCTGTGTAGGTCTCACTCGTCACGTTTTCGAGCTTCATGTCCAACGAGGTAAACTCTGTGCAGTCGGCAAGACGCACACGGAAGAGAACGTCCGAAGGGAGCAAGTCCATTTCCGGGCATCCGTCGAAACGCAATACGCCATTATTTACCGAATATGATACATGGAGCAGATCGTTTCCAAGGACATACTTGTTAGCACTGGCTTCCAATTTTGCCATTCCTGCCTGCTTTGCCTGAGGGAACACCACTCTTTGAGCATTAGCAGACATTGGCAGACCACCAATAAGACATCCCAATGCCGCAGAGCACAAGATGCCTGTATATTTTTTGTTCATTCTTTTCATCTCTATGTGAAGTTGTTGTTTTTATTGTTTGAAGTTTTGAGCAATAGAAATAATGAAAAGACTATCATATAGCAGAAGTCCATATTCCTGAGATTCTTGGGACCTACTTATGATTACCTTTAAAATTTCGGGTGTAAAGTTACATATTTTATTTGAGAGAAAAGAAACTTTCAATCAAAAACAGAAATGCAGATTGATTGAAAAAAAACAATGCGGCGGTCAATATATCGAAATCAATTTGAAAATGACCATTTGACAATGGCTTTTTGACAATCTGGCCGTAACTTATGAGTTGCGTGATTATTCCCTGCCGAGAGATTTTTTACTGCCTGCCGAGAGGATTTTTACTGCCTGCCGAGAGAATTTTTACTCCCTGCCGAGAGAAATATTTTTTCCTGCCGAGAGAGTTAAAAAAGACAGGGCTCATCCGATATTTGGAGTGATTTATATACAGGGGGATATCAGTAGACAGCTCGCCCCGAAGGGGCAACTCTCCACAGCCCAGGGCACCGCCCTGGGTATAAGGAAGTTACGAACCATGCGCCCTGTAAGGGCTGCTCTAACGTTCCTTTGTTTTTTTACAGTTGCCCTTACAGGGCGCGTTGGTTGTTTATATCCATTTACCCAGGGCGATGCCCTGGGCTATGGATGACATTGGGCTTTCAGCCCGTACAGGCTATGGAAGATATTGGGCTTTCTTGCTTAGGCAAGCGGCAAAGCCGAGCGCAGCCCGTCAGCCCCATTTTGTATTACATCTACCACTCCATATTCCGCATGAAACTAAAAAATCTATCACTCCATATTCCGCATGAAACTAAAAAAACTACAACTCCATATTCCGTATGAAACTAAAAAACTCAACAATTCCAATTTATTGCAATTTCATGTAATCTTTGCAGATATTTTCGACCAAAACCAATACATTTCATTGATGCTTCCACGCTAATCCCCACATGCTTTTTCCGCCAATAGGGAGAGCAAAACCACTATTTCCTGCTATATAAACTCTTAATTTTGGCATTTTTCAGGCTGTTTTTTCCTTTTATTTGGAATTTTTCACCAAAGACCAAACACACCTAAACCATTGATTTTTAGCCATTTAGAGAAAGAACGGATTGTTCCTGTTCCAATTGTTCCAGTTGTTCCAATAACGTTTTCTAAAGTGCAGATTCCCATATTTCTATATATAACTTATTAATAATCAATTATTTACAAAGCCTTTTAAAGCAACATTGCATGTAAGCAACCTATTTGGAACAACTGGAACAACTGGAACATATAAACGATGAAAAAGAAAAGCACGAATCTTCCACTTCCAGTTCTTCCAATTAATTTTAAGAGGGTATCAGCTTCCTTGCTTCTTTTATATATTTATATATAACTATATATAATTAATTAATAATCAATAAGTTATAAGGATAAAAGAAGAGAATCCCGCAAAACATACCATCCTTTTTTTAATTGGAAGAACTGGAATATTGGAAGATTGCGCCAAAACGAAGCCACTCTACTAATCACTTTTGCCAATAAGACGGAGTTTGATTTGATTTCTTTTGATTAATCTGGATATTTTTTGAACATATTTCCATTCTCTTTACAGAAGCAAAGGGGGAAAACAATACGAATAAAAGTACTAAAATATTTGGATAGTACTAATAAAAGTACTACTTTTGGCAACCGAATTACGCTACTATGTAGAAAGGCTTTTTACCGAATGGCTGGACGGAGACGAGTAACGAAGAACAAAAAGAGGGTGCCGACTTCGGAACCCTCCTAAAAGGAAATATAACTTTTAATATATACGACTATGGCAATAATGATTTTAAAACAGACACAAGCGGAGACAATGAAAGCGCAGTTATCCGATCTTTTAATCTCCATTTCTTGGGCAGACTTGGCGAAGCGTTATTTTAACCGCTCCGGCTCTTGGCTTTATCATAAGTTGGACGGTATCGACGGCAACAAAAAGCCTACAGCCTTTACAGACGAGGAGCGCGAACAGCTGCGCGGTGCTCTTGTTGATCTAAGTGACAGAATACGCCGAGCAGCTGACCGCATACAATAAAGCCCCGGCTTTGTATATTTAGCCGTATTTGAACACAAGCCGCCGCAGGGCTGCGGCGCACCATTCCCGACAAGGTTTGCACCCTGTCGGGATTTTTTTGCTTTTTTGTCAAATTACCATTGTCATATTGTCATTTACAAAACAAGACTGCACAAAAAATCCCCTGCAGAACCAATAGCATGATTCCACAAGGGATATAATTGTTATGAACAAAGTCCTCGCGACTTTCCTTATTTAATTACAACTTATCGCTTCAAGTTCGGGTTGCGCTCCACCTCAGTTGGCGGATAGATGTGGTAAATTGAATTATCACCCTTCCAGGTGCCAGTAACAACCATGTTCTCAGGAAGTACGAGGTCCTGTTTCAGAGTATATTCAAATGGCACACCATCGGCTGTCTGGCTGTGTGTGACAGTACCTGCAGGAACAAGAACATCGCTCTGAGGACCTACACGATAGTTGAACACATCCTGCAGACGCTCCATGCGGAACTCATCCTCACGGCATGTAACCATACCGAGAACGTTGCCAGCAACCTCATATCTGTGCTCGTTGTAAGCAGCCTCAGCAAGCTGATCGTTGGACATAGCGTCGATGGCTGATACAGCTGAAGCATCGCTATAAGCGCGTGAGCGAACCTGCTTCAAGGCTTCCTTAGCCTCAGAGATATACTTGCCTGAACGTGCTGAAGCCTCAGCAAACCAGCAGAGCACCTCTGAGTAGCGGATGAGCTGATGGCGCTTGCCAAGAGTCATACCTGCATAGAGAGGCTTGGTGCAGTCGAAGTCGATTCTTAACGGACTACCCTTCTCGTCGCAGTTTACAGAGAAGCCTGTGAACATCGGACGGTAGTCGGAGAATACGGCGTTGGTCTTGTCCTTGCCCTCAGCATCCTTTACCTTATAGTAAGGCTCACCGTCAACAGTTGCCCACCAGTCTACATTGTTGCCCTCACCAGTAAGGTATGTCTTTGCATAGACAGCATCCTTACGCGGACCTTCTGGATACTGAGCCCAGAAGCGACGCTCTGCGAGGAAGTCGCCCCAACCGCCCCATGGCAATGAGCAAGGAACATGGCAGCAAGTGAGCTGTGAGTCGTCCCAACCCCAGCTACCTGTGTTGGCATTGTAGTAGATGCCGAGGATGCACTCGTTGTGGTTGTCGTTGCCATAGCTGTATACGCTGTTCCAGTTAGGAAGCAATGTCTGAATGTTGCGTGCCTTTACAGCATCAACAACTTCCTTGGCCTTGTCGGCAGCAAGCGCATAGCAGTCGGTCTTCTTGAGTGGATAGCCTGCCATTGACAAGTATACAGATGCAAGCATCGACTTAACAGCCTGTGACGAAACATATACGTTGGCGTCGCCAAGATGCTTGGGTGCAGCTGAATATGTCTCGGGCAAGTTGCACTTCTCGGCTTCCTGCAAGCTCTTCACGATATAGTCATAAAGCTCCTCTACCGAAGCGCAAGGAATAGCGTCTGTATTATTCTTAAGGTCTACCGAGATAACCTCCTCAGGAGATACTGGCACCGGACCCCAAGTGCGGACAAGTCCGTAGTAGGCGTAAGCACGCCAGAAGTAGGCCTGGCCAAGCTGCTCGCCCAACTCAGAAGCATCAGCCTTCATGAACTTGGCGCAGTCGATAACGTAGTTGGAGGCCTTGATGATATTGTAGTACCAGCTCCAAAGATCGTTAACACCCTTCAAGTCTGTCGGGGCTTCAAAAGCGTCGGCAGAGAGATAAGCGGCCTTGTTAGAACCAGTTGTCGACGTTACGTCGTCGCCCATACACTGCACAATCATAGTGTTGGAGTTGCACTGGAAACCCTGAATGTTGGCATACAGAGAGTTTACGGCAAGGTCGAGGTCGGCATTTGTCTTGAACAGCGTCTCATTGGTCAACTGTCCTTTTGGATCCTCAGTAAGGAAGTCGCTACATGATGTTGTGAGCAACATTGAAGCTGCAAGGACGCAGCCTGGTAATATATTTAATTTCATGACTTATGTTTCCTTTAATTGTTTAGAAGTTGAATCTTGCACCGAAGGTGAATGTTCTCGGAGTTGGGTAAGTACCGCAGTCGATACCGCCAGTAGCATCGCCGTCGCCGTTGTAGCCAGCTGGGTTAGAGCCCTTGTAGTTGGTGACTGTGAAGAGGTTCTGAACGCTGAAGCTCAAACGGATATCGGCAAACTTGGTAAAGCTCTTAGGCATGTCATAAGCCAATGTTATGTTCTCGCAACGGAAGTAGTTGGCATTCTCCACCCACTTAGACGAAGCACCGATATAGTTGTTGTTGGCTACGTTCGGGTTGGGCATTGTCTTGCCTATCTCCTTGAGGAAGTCGGCGTCGGTGAACATACGAGAGTTACCTATCTTTGAGTTCATAGCAAAGCGCAATGCGTTGAGACGCTGTACGCCAAATGCTGAGTTGAAGAACGCATTGAGACTCCAGTTCTTGTAAGAGATGGTGTTGTTCCATCCAAGTGTGAAGTCAGGTGTTGACTTGCCAAGCACCTTGCGATCTGAATCCTTCGGGTTTCTTACTGCCACGCGCTCGCCCGAATCGTTTGTCGACCAGTATGTATCATAGCCTTCGCTGTCGATACCAGCCCACTCCTGACCATAAAACGAACCAAGTGCCTCGCCTTCCTTGATGATACAAGGCTCCACTACTACCGACTGGAAGCTGCCAGTGTGGATAACAGGCTGCTGATCGGTAAGCTTCTTAACCTCATTCTTCAGGTAAGTGCCATTGAGAGAGGTCTGCCACTGGAAGTCCTTTGTCTCAACAATGCGAGCGTTTACTGTTATGTCCAAGCCCTGGTTTGCCACCTTACCGAGGTTGGCCATGTATGTGAAGCCACCCAAAGCGTTGGATGTTGTTGTAGAAAGAAGAGCGTCGCTTGTCTGCTTGTTGAAGTAGTCGAGGCTCACCTCCAAACGGTTGTTGAAGAAACCGAGGTCTACACCAAGGTCAAACTGCTTGGTCTTCTCCCACTTGATGTCGGGAGTAGCAATTCTGTCGAGCTTGTAGCCTACAGAAGGATTGCCCACACCATAGTATGTATTGGTTGTTGAGAGCAACGCGAGTGTAGAGTAAGGAGCGATGTCCTGGTTGCCGATGACACCATAGCTTGCGCGAATCTTCAAATTGCTGAGCAGGTCGCGTGAGCCTTCCATAAACTTCTCGTTGGTCACAGTCCATGCACCAGCGATTGACGGGAAGTAGCCCCACTTGTTGTTGGTGAAACGGCTTGAACCATCGGCACGGAATGTACCAGTGAGCATATACTTATCGGCGAAGTTGTACATTATACGACCTACGCCTGAGAGAAGTGTCCATTCAGAGAAACCGTTGGAAGCCTTCTGAGTGCGTGCGTTTTCAACGTTCCACCAACCGACGTTCTCAGTAACAAGGTTCAAACCTGTGATACCCATATTTGTAGTGGTGCTCTTTGTAGCCTCCCATACGCCAGTGGCTGTGAGATGATGGTCGCCCCATGTGTTGGTGTAAGTAAGGTTATTGGTAGACTGAAGCAATGTGCGCTGTGAGTTGCTGTTGCCCATGTCTATCTGACCTGTACGCGACACCTTGCCTGAAGTAAGGCTGTATGAAGTACGGTTCAAATAATCCACACCATTGCTTGTTGTGAATGTCAAGCCGGGGAGGATATTGAACTGCAAGTCGATATGACCATTGAACACGTCTTTGCGGCGCTCGCTCTGGTTGCCTACAAGCATACCGTAGGCATTAGGCTCAATAGTGCCGTACATATCCTGTGCATACTTGCCATTATCATCAAACATGTTCATTGTTGGAGATGAGTTGAAGGCAATCCACAATGGGTTGTTGGTTGTGCCAGGAAGGCTTGCCACACCCTTGCCTATGCCACGAGAAGCGTTGAGGTCGACTGTAACATTAAGCCATTCTGTGAGTTTTGACTTTATGTTGGCCTTAGCAGCGAAACGCTCATACTGGCTACCCTCAAGAGTACCCTCGTTCTTCATGTAGTTGGCAGAGATGTACGACTGCATACCGTCTGTACCCTTTGTGAAGACGAGTTTGTAGTTCTGTGTCTGACCATTGCGGAACATTACGTCAACCCAGTCAATGCCTGGATTTGTGCCATCCAAATAGTCCTTAACCTCGTTCTGTGTCTTGCCGTTATAGTCGATCAATGCCTGAGCGTAATCCTTTGTGCTCATCATCTTAGGCAGGTTGGTAGCCTTGGAGAAACCATAAGAAGCATCGAATGTGATGCGAGTCTCGCCCTTGACGCCAGTCTTTGTTGTAACGATGACAACACCGTTGGCACCACGCGAACCGTAGATAGCTGTAGAAGAAGCGTCCTTCAACACCTGCATGCTCTGGATATCCTCAGGGTTAATGCCGTCGAGACCAGACTCGCGCACCATACCATCAACAACATACAAAGGATCGTTGCTCTTTGTAATAGAGTTGGAACCACGCACACGAATCTTGACTGAACCACCAGGGATACCATCTGAAACTACATTCACACCCGACATACGACCATTAAGAGCGTCAGATGCCTGAGTGATAGGCTGATCCTTGAATGCCTTGTTGTCCATAACGGCAACAGAGCCAGCCAAGTCGGCCTTCTTTACAACACCGTAGCCGATAACCACAACGTCGTTAAGCATCTCTGCGTCTTCTGCGAGAGTGACATTAACGTTGCGCTTGCCGCCTACAGCCACTTCCTGAGTCTTGTAGCCTACATAAGACACTACAAGAGTAGAGTTGGCAGAAACATTTACTGTGTATTCACCGTCAAGATTGGTGACGGTTCCATTTGATTTGTTACCCTTTTCAACCACGCTCACGCCGATAAGAGGTTCACCGTTTGAATCAACGATGCGGCCTGTAACCTGGCTCTTCTGGGGACCTTGTGCCACGGTATTAATAGTGTTTGCATTTACATCAGCTGCTGACGCATTGGTAGAGCACAACAGCATACCTACAGCAAACGGGAGCACCATGCGCTTCGACATAAAGTGAAACGCTGGACTTTTTACATTTTCCATAAATGTGTACTTTAGTTAATAAATTGATGTTTATTGTTTCAGTTTTATTGCTACTCGGACTTTATACACTTTCTCAGTTGTTGTCCTTTTGCTTAGGTTTGTTTGGGGCGTTTTTTTTGATTGTTTATTGCCTATTCTTTATCAGTTATTTTAGGCTTCCTTTTAGGATTTTTTGGGGTTTATTTTAATCCTTTGCTTTTTTTTCGGTTGCAAATGTAGCAACAATAAATGATTCCACAAAATATTTTTTAGTTTTTTTATGCGGAAAACAAAAGTTTTTTCAGAGTTTTTATAAATCAAAAGCGGTAATACCAATACTTTTTAAATTTTATCAACAAACCACGGGGGGTAGATAATTTTTCGCAATTAACGATTGTTTAGAAAATTACGTTACAAAAACCTTTAAAACATCCTATCACTCCATATTCAAGATGGACCCTCAAAAAAAACGACGGTCTGCAAATGCGTTGAAGCACCTGCAAACCGTCGTTGGTTTATTTTAGTTCTATTGTCTACACGGACATTACATCATGCCGCCCATGCCTCCCTGACCCATAGGCATAGCCGGAGCCTTGTCCTCTGGCTTGTCGCAGATGAGGCACTCTGTTGTAAGGAACATGCCTGCGATAGAGGCAGCGTTCTCAAGAGCAACACGCTCCACCTTGGCTGGATCGATAACACCAGCAGCACGCAAATCCTCATAAACGTCCTTGCGAGCGTTGTAGCCGAAGTCACCCTCGCCCTCGCGAACCTTCTGTACCACTACGGCACCCTCGCCACCTGCGTTCTTAACAATCTGGCGAAGCGGCTCCTCGATAGCACGGCGAACGATGTTGATACCAGTCTGCTCGTCGGCATTGTCGCCCTTGAGATTCTCAAGAGTCTTCTGGGCACGGATGTAAGTAGTACCGCCACCTACAACAACACCTTCCTCCATAGCTGCACGTGTAGCGCAGAGAGCGTCGTCGACACGGTCCTTCTTCTCCTTCATCTCTACCTCGCTGTTGGCACCTACATAGAGTACGGCTACGCCACCTGCGAGCTTTGCAAGACGCTCCTGAAGCTTCTCCTTGTCGTAAGAGCTCTTGGTGTTGGCAATCTCATTCTTGATCTGAGCAACACGGTCGGCGATGAGTTCCTTCTGACCAGCACCACCAACGATGGTTGTGTTGTCCTTAGAAACAGTAGCCTTCTCGCAAGTACCGCAGAGGTCGAGAGTAGCCTTGTCAAGAGAAAGACCCTTCTCCTCGCTGATAACAACGCCACCAGTCAATGTAGCGATATCCTCAAGCATAGCCTTGCGACGGTCGCCGAAGCCCGGAGCCTTGACAGCACAAATCTTCAAACCTGCACGCAGACGGTTGACAACCAATGTGGTGAGAGCCTCTGAGTCTACATCCTCAGCGATGATGAGCATTGGGCGTCCGCTCTCTGCTGCCGGCTGAAGGATAGGAAGGAGGTCCTTGAGGTTGCTTATCTTCTTGTCGTAGATAAGGATGTATGGGTTGTCCATTACACACTCCATCTTGTCGGCATCTGTAACGAAGTAGCCACTCAGGTAGCCACGGTCGAACTGCATACCCTCTGTAACACCGATGCTTGTGTCGCGGCTCTTGCTCTCCTCGATGGTGATAACGCCATCCTTAGACACCTTGCGCATAGCGTCGGCCAAGAGCTTGCCAATCTCAGGATCGTTGTTGGCAGAAACGGTAGCCACCTGCTCAATCTTGTCGTAGTTGTCGCCTACAACCTCGGCTGTCTCCTTGATGTGGTCGACAACAGCTGCAACTGCCTTGTCGATACCGCGCTTGAGGTCCATAGGATTGGCACCTGCTGTAACGTTCTTCAAGCCTTCTGTTACGATGGCCTGGGTAAGGATGGTAGCGGTTGTTGTACCGTCACCTGCGTCGTCGCCAGTCTTGCTTGCCACGCTCTTAACGAGCTGTGCACCCGTGTTTTCGAACTTGTCCTCGAGCTCCACTTCCTTAGCAACGGTCACACCGTCCTTAGTGATCTGAGGAGCACCAAACTTCTTCTCGATAACAACGTTGCGGCCCTTAGGACCAAGTGTCACCTTAACTGCGTTAGCCAACTTGTCGACACCGTTCTTCAACAGGTCGCGTGCATCTATATTGTATTTAATTTCTTTTGCCATGATTATTTGAGTTTTGAATTTTGAGTTTTGAGTTTTGAGTTGTTCGCTTGCGCGAATTTTGAATTAAGAATTTTGAATTCTGAATTACTTCTGAACTACTGCGAGAACGTCAGACTGACGCATGATGAGGTATTTTGTGCCCTCAACCTCAAGCTCTGTGCCCGAATATTTGCCGTAGAGAATCTCGTCACCCTCTTTAAGAATCATTTCCTCATCCTTAGTGCCATTGCCAGCGGCAACGATAGTACCGTGCTGCGGTTTCTCTTTTGCTGTGTCAGGAATAATGATTCCGCCAACTTTTTCTTCTGCCTGTGCAGGAAGTACAAGCACTCTGTCTGCTAATGGTTTAATGTTCATAATTCTTATGTTTTTAAATTTTTATTATTCTGATGTTGTTTATGAACGGCATCTGTTTTTAAAACCGCTCACAAACGTTATAGCTAAAAGCGTGCCAAAAACTTAAAGAAACGAGGTTTTGCTTGGTATATGATTATTAAGGGTGACAAATCTGTCATACGTGTCTGCCATTTTTTCAGTCTGTTATGTGTCGTTCTGCCTTCGCTCCACGTTCGTTCATCATTCGTTCCACATTCGCTCATCCTTCGTTGTGCCTTCGTTCATCCTCCATAATGAACTCGATCTGCCTTCGTTCGTTCTTCGTTCGTTCTTCGTTAGATTTTCGTTAGATCTTCGTTCGGCAATCGAAGGATGAACGAAGGCAGAACGAAGGATGAACGAAGACCGAACGAGACACGAACGAGAAACGAACGAGGAACGAACGAGGAACTATCGAAAAACTATCGAACGGCTAACGAGAATTGTTCGGGATGCCTTCGAGATGCGTTCGGGACACCCTCTTGTCAGGCTTTATATATCAAGATCTAAAGACTTGCTATATCAGTATCCTTCAATCCAGTTAACTCAAATATAGTCGCTGCATCCATACCCTTTGCAAGCATTGCTCTTGCCACTTCAGCAAGGCTATCCGCACGACCTTGAGCCAAGCCTTCCGCACGTCCCTCTTCCCTACCCAGAGCCAATCCTTTCTCAAGGCTTATATTATTAGAGTCAACCAATAATAGACGTTCAGCACCAAGCTTATCCCAGAAGTCCTCATAGGCATCAATCTCCTGTTCTGTATAGGCTGACTCCTCTACTTCCTTGAGAGCTTTGGATGTTTCAGGGTTATCCAATAGTTCTTCAGGCACTATTGTTGTATCCTCATTTATTTCTGTTAGAAAGCGCAGCCATAGTACAGCCATCTTGCGTTCGGCAATAGAATGTGGCTTAAATTTGGGTAACTCAACAAATGTAAGATGTAGACCATCTATTATCTTGTCACTATGAAGTTCATGTACAATATTGTAATTATGTATAAATTCATCTGGATAATCATTCATGAATGACTCGTTGACGAGATTAAGAGAATATACAGGTTGCAGCAGTTCATATTTACGGTTGCGCTTTAGTTGGCGTACAAATGCTTTTGACGCATTAAAAAACACACGCTGCTGAAAAGCAGGTGTCCATATCATCTGCATCTCCACAATAAACTGACGTCCTTTCTTATCCTTACATCTCACATCTACAATACTGTTCTTTCCCAAAGGAAGGTCGGGTACAAGTTCAGCAGGCAAATATTCCAAACTCTCCACTTGTCTGTCTTTTTCAAGTGGTAACAAAGCGTTAAGCAGACTCATAAGCAAGTCTTTGTGTTCGCCAAATATCTTCTTGAAGGTCAAATCGGCCTTCGGGTCCAAATATCTCATATTGCCAACAGGGGATTATTGTTATTAATTTGTGCTAAGATACATATTTTATAACAGACCAACAACATTTTTAAAGTTAAACTTTATGAATATGAATTTTATTCTTAATGCTATAAGCCCGACATATTCAGCTTGCAGACAATTATCATTAAATATATTTTGTAATATATTAATGCAATCCATTATTTTTGCTTATCTTTGTGAGCGTAACAAAACGAGAAGACTATGGCAAACCTCAAGCAAAGGAAATTACCTGTGGGCATACAATCCTTTCAAGAAATTAGGGAGGAGGGATATGCTTATGTTGACAAGACCGAGGAAGTATGGTATATGGTGAATAGAGGAGACAAGTACAACTACCTTAGTCGTCCTCGCAGATTCGGCAAATCGGTTCTTGTCGATACACTACAGATGTATCTTGAAGGAAGAAGGGAACTCTTTGAGGGACTGAAAATAATGGAATTGGAGCATGACTGGACCAAATATCCCGTCATACGGCTTGACATGAGCGAAGGCGGAGACACCGCTTTCGAGATAGAGTCGTATCTTAACAATATATTTAAGAAATACGAAAAGTTATATAATATCGTATCCACAAAAGAGGACTCACTTACCGTAAGATTCAGCAACATTATTGAAGCTGCCTACGAACAGACGGGGCAGCGTGTCGCTGTGCTTATAGACGAATACGACTCACCTCTTCAACACTCCTGGAACACTCCCGAACATGAAGGATGCTCGAAAGTCTACCGCAATGTGTTTGCCGTGTTGAAGTCTGCCACAAAATACGAGAAGTTTGTATTTATTACTGGCATTACGAAGTTTACACAAATATCTCTGTTCTCTGTGTTGAACAACCTTACAAACATCAGTTTCCTTCCTGAATATGCCACTATATGCGGTATTACAGAACAGGAGATAACAGAGCATTTCACAGAAGAAATAAGATTGTTGGCCGAAGCCAACCGCTGGACCGAACAAGAGGCACACAAGCGATTGAAGGAATACTACGACGGTTATCACTTCTGCGACACTAACATGACGGAAATATACAACCCTTTCAGTTTTATCAACGCGCTGAAGCATAAAAGAGTGAGCAACTACTGGGCTGCATCAGGAGCTACAAGTCTGCTACCCAAGTTTGTAAGCGACATGGAACTAAGACTGGGCAGATTTGACAATTGCTCTATCCTTCGCAATACACTCGAAACCTCAGACGTGACAGATGGTGGTGCCGAACTGTTCCTTTATCAGTCGGGATACTTGACCATCAAGCACGCTGATGAATTTGGATATATACTGGGATTTCCTAATGAGGAAGTGAAACAAGCACTCTATGATATGGTACTTCCAACATTGACTATGAGAGCGGAGCCTGAAATAGAATCGCTACAAGCATCATTGTTTCGTCAATTGGGCACAGGACAATTAGACGAAGCAAAGAAGACATTAAAGGCTCTCATCGCAGACGTGCCATACAGTAACAAGAAGCTTGCCTCGATGGATATGGAAGAGCGTTACCGCCTTATTATCAGCAGCATTCTCAATGCTATCGGCTTCCGTGTAGAAGTGGAGCACATGCTTGCTACTGGCAGAATAGACATTGTTGCCTCTTCATATAAATATATATATGTGATAGAACTAAAACTGAGAAACAACGGTGGAATGGCTGCTGCAAAGAAACAAATCATCGCAAACCAATATCTTGAACCTTTCAAGGCAGACAAGCGAAAAGCTATTGGACTGGCTGTGGAACTGGATGAGAAAGGGAAAGGGTTGGTAGATTGGGAGGAAGTGATTGAGGACTAATGGTTCAGTTGTAGAAAATATAAGCCCGACAAGAAGTAAGCACATGCGTCACTCTTGTCGGGCTTGCAACTTTATATAGAAATAGCCTGTAATCTTAGCATTCCAATCTTTGCCTATGAAATCTCCGTTCCGTGTCGTTGAACGGCCATTCCGTGACACTATAAATTTTAGTTTGACGGCAACCTTAAATCCAGTAAAGAACATGCAAATACTACTTAATGATTCCGATTAATAGTTAAATAACAATAACAAGCAACTAATTGTTGCTCAAATATCTGGAATTATCGTTCAGAAAGATTATCTTTGTGAACGATAATAATTAAGGCTTAACATTATGGAATATAATAGATTAATAGATAGAAAGGCGGAGACAGACCGAATAACAGAAGCTCTGAAACGAGAGAACACCCAATTTATCGTTATATATGGTCGTCGCAGAATAGGAAAATCTACGCTCATCAAATATCTTGTGAATAGTCAAGAACAGGCTATTTACTTCTTGAGCGATACTTCTACAGAGGCAGTACAGCGATCTGCATTTGCCAAATCTGTGGCAACAGTCATTGATGGGTTCGACAAGGTTATCTACCCCGACTGGGAATCACTTTTCCGCAGTATGAACAATCAACTATCTCAGAGAATCATGGTATGTCTGGATGAATTTCCTTATCTCGTAAAAAGCTGTGAGGCACTTCCTTCCATCATCCAAAAGCTCCTGAACGAGAAAATCTTAAAGTTTGATTTTGTTCTTTGCGGTTCTTCACAACAATTGATGCATGGCTATGTGCTCAATCGCCAGTCACCACTTTATGGACTTGCCAATGAGATTATCAAGATGCAACCGATTGCGGCTCAATATATGAGGGAGGCAATGGAGTGTGATGCCGTGCAAGCGGTAGAAGAATTTGCAATATGGGGCGGTGTGCCTCGCTATTGGGAATTGCGTCGTGACTATCCAGATACAAAAACGGCGATTCGCAAGGTGTTGCTTGACCCACAGGGCCCCTTGATGGAAGAACCTCAGCGACTGCTTCGTGATGATATGCGAGATACCGTTCAGGCATCAACCTTACTCACTATTATCGGTAATGGCGCCAATAAACTTTCAGAAATAGCATCCAGGGCTGGTAAGGAAGCCAACTCCTTGTCAGAGCCTCTAGGCAAATTAAGAGATTTAGGGTACATAAGAAGAGAGGTGCCTTTTGGCGACAATCCGAAAAAAAGCAAAAAGGGACTTTACCACATCAACGACTCACTTCTCAGATTCCATTATCAATTTATCGTGCCTTATCGTTCTATCCTTGAGTTGGGAAAGATTGATACGGTGATGCAGGTTGTGGAAATCCAACTACCGCAGTTTATTGGCCAATGTTGGGAGTTACTATGCTGTGATTACGTAAGTGGCAATATCATAGATGGCATTGCCTACAATGTAGCTTCCCGATGGTGGGGTAAATTTTTTCCGCCAGAAGAAAAGGATGGTAAAATGGTAGAATTGGACGTTGTAGCAGAATCAATAGATAAGAAACACATATTGATTGGAGAATGTAAATGGACACACAATGATAGTGCCGACCGCCTGATGGAAACTCTTGAGCAAAAGGCGAAATATCTTCCTTTTATCAAGAAAGGACAGCATGTACATCTTGTCTTGTTTATGAAAGAAGCCCCTACTTATATGAACGAAGAAGCTAAGATACTTCTACCTGAAGACATCATGCAATAGGAAAAAGGGCCTATGTGCCACAATGAACGGGTGGCGTATAGACCCTTGGAATTTGATTATTACTTTCTTGTTGTTCTTTATGTATATGCCCTTTGTCGGGTTGCTTATCTTTCTACCTTGGAGGTCGAAGATTACTTCAAGAGTGCCATGACGCTGCACGTCAGTACCAATAATGGTGATTCCCTCTATGCCTGTTGTCTCGTTGCCGCTACCGAATACAAAACTGCGAGCGAGTGCTGCCGATGAAGTAGACACCTAAGGCGTGATTTTATTGTATTTTCGCTCTCCAAACAGTTGGGGAGCAACCTTCCTTCTCTTTGAATATGCGATAGAGATAGGAGCGTGAAGATGAAACATACGAACTGGAGAAGATATAAGGAGTCCATATTTTTATTTTCTACTTTGTTGTTACTTTCTTGTATTTCTGGTTGCTTGCCGTAGGATTTTCAGGGTTGATCATCTGCAAATATCCTGCTGCAACAAGGGAGGTGATGTAACGCTCACGGTTCTTTGTCTGATTGGATAAACCAAGGCGTTCCATGATCTCTGCGGTGGTTCGAGGAACTGAACAGAAATTGACTATATCCCTTTGCTTATTAGACAATGACACTTTTTTAGTGTCAGAGTGTCTAAGTAGAGTGTCTAAGTTGGTGTTAGAGTGTCTAAGTCGAGTGTCAGAGTCTTGGACTTGGTTACTTTTCCCCTCGACTTCGTTACTTTTTTGTTCGACTTGGTTACTTTTTTGTTCGACTTGGTTACTTTCTTCATTTTGTCACCCCAATTGGTATTGATTATCAGCATATTACGAGCAATCAGTAAGATGTCAAGAATATCTTAGTCCTCCGAAATGCGTTTGAAAAGACAAGAAAGCAAATGAAAGCAAATGCACTAAGTATCAATGCTTTAAGCGATAATTTGAATTTTCCGATGTTTGCGGAACTCACTCTTAAAAAGACATAAAAGACTGTTTCTTGTTTCCGTTTTGTTTCTCGTTTCTCGGTTTGTTTTCTTATCTTTACATCAGTTTTCCGAAGTAAGGGAAGAGAAAGAAAAGCAAATGTCAGCATTGGAAACCATATCTGACATGAACTTTCAACAAGAGGGAGAAAGACCCTCCAGGCAGCAGAATACAAAAACAAAATAACACTTTATACATCATGGCAAGACCAAAGAAACAAGTAAAGCTGAAAGAGCCGATTAAAATTCGGTTGAAGTCGCTCGCAGATGGCAACAAGAGCATCTATCTTGACATCTACTATAAGGGAGTGAGAAAGTATGAATACCTCAAACTCTACCTCGTCCCCGAAATCAATCCTATCTGCAAGGAACAGAACAAGCAGACTATGGCGGTTGCAGAACGCATCAAGGCAGAGCGCATCAAAGCCCTGCATGGTCACGGCATACAGGATTGGGAAACCGTCAAGCAAGGTTCAATGCTTCTCACTACTTGGATAAAGAAGTATTGTGAAGGTGGTGTCGGCATCAAGAAGTCAACGCTCCATTGCCGTGTGGAAATGCTGCACACCGTAGAGAAGTATCTTGACGAGACTAACAAAGGCTTCATTTCGCTTGAAGAGGTCAATGCGGAGTTCTGCCGTGGATATGTGAAGTTCTTGCGTAACTTCCCAAACTCCCATATCAAGTATGGCGAGCCAAGACCTATCAGCGAGAATACGGCAAGCCGATACCTCGGAATGTTCTCCACTGCTCTCAACAACGCTGTGCGACAAGGCATTATCCGCAACAACCCTATGAAAGAACTGGATGCACGTGAGCGCATTCAGCCCAAGGACGGCAAGAAAGAGTATCTGACCATTGAGGAACTTCGCACCCTCATGGCAACGGACAGTTACCGTCCAGAGGTCAAGGAGGCTTTCATCTTCGCCTGTTTCACTGGATTGCGATTAAGCGACATGTACCGTCTTGCTCCGATGCACATCTTCAAGACCGCTGACGGAAAGGGCGAATACATAGACATGGAAATGCAAAAGACGGAGAAGCCTGTTATAATACCTCTCTCGGAAGAGGCTAAGCGTTGGTTGCCGAAACCAAGAGGAAATGATATTCCTTTCTTTGACATTCCGACCACACAGACCGTTATAGGCAGGGCTCTCCGCAAATGGGCGGAAGCGGCAGGGATTGAGAAGCATATCTCATTCCATTGCTCACGGCACACGTTCGGAACGATGATGCTCACGCTCGGTGCAGACCTTTTTACCACAAGCAAGCTGATGGGACATTCCAACATTCAGACCACGGAAATCTATGCTAAAATCGTGGATAAGAAGAAGGAAGAAGCCATCAACCTCATAGACGGAATGTTCAAATAACTCATTGACAACGAAAATATATAGAGACATGACAATAACTATCAGACAAAAGGCACTTGCCAACGACAACATAAGCTTGTATCTTGACATCTACGATGGTGGCAAGCGCAAGTTTGAATTTCTTTCCCTCTATTTGTTGCCAGAGGTTGATGCAGAGACCAAAGCAAGGAACGAAGAAACATTGCAACGTGCTCACCAGATAAGGGCAGAGCGTATTCTTCATCCAGAGACCATCCCAGAGGTAGGTCACTTGATGATTGTGAAGGAAATCCCCAATGACGAGTCTCCCGAAGTCTTGGACTGGATCCAGACTTACATCGACTGGATGAGCGACAACACAGACTATTCCAAGGCTATTGTTGACCAATCAAAGTATCTGAAATACCTAATGAGCGAGTTCCTTGCCAACAAGCACAGACCTCACATCACTCTGAGGAAGTTCGACAAGGAATGGTTCAAGGCTTTCTTTCTTTGGTTGAAGAACGACTATGTACCCCAAAAGTATGTACGAGTTGAAGCCAAACCTTTGTGTGAAGGTTCCCTTCACAATGTTCAACAGCGCATAGTGACGGTGTTCAACAAGGCTGTCAAGTTCGGCAAGTTGAAGGCTAACCCTTTCTACCAGTTGG
>OQVS01000970.1_pt1 | contig 19851 bp, 14 predicted proteins | sample 1691601 | NCBI WGS metagenome assembly OQVS01 (sample SAMN03418268, study PRJEB22391) | human gut metagenome | biome: human-gut; feature: organic feature; material: feces | host: Homo sapiens | place: Tanzania | collected 2013-01
CAAGGCCACCAAGGCTGCAGGTCTCACTGCCGGCAAGTACTACACCCTGACCATCGGGACGTTTTACTTTCAGTGCGTCATGGATTTTTGGCAACACCTTCTCCGGATTTTCGCCCTTGACATCGAAATACACGTCGATTACAGGGCCTACAATCTGAGAAATACGACCAATAATTTGTGACATAATCTTATATGTTTTTAAATATTAAATCTTTTCTTATCTGATTTGCACAAAGGGGCTACATATAATGCGTCATCTTTCATGTTTATCAGATTTATAATACGGCATATCCTGCCATTTCGTTTGCAAAAATAACAAATATATTTAAACCTCCAATGTTTTCAGGCAATAATTATTTGTTTTTGGAGTGAATAACACCATTTATATTCTGATTTTTCTTATTTTTATTTGTTTTTACGAAAAAAAAGGTAGGAAACTGCATTGGACATAGCATATATGAGTATACTTTGCTTTCAGTTTGACAGTTAAAGCTGTATGGACAACTGTAAAATAATTCACAAGCGCCATACAGCTTTTTATGATTTTTTTTATATACTTTTATATACTGAGTTCATCAAGTACTTTTATGAGTTTCCTGTCGAACGGTTTGTCAGAGCGTATGGCATCGGCAAACGGCACATATACAATTTCGTTATTACGGATTCCAACCATCAAATTACGTTGCCCCTGCATTATTGCCTCAATTGCGCCAACACCTGTGCGGCTGGCAAGAATACGGTCGTGTGCTGATGGACTACCTCCACGCTGCAAGTGTCCGAGTATTGATACACGAACGTTATAGTCGGGGAACTCCTTGCGCACACGATCGGCATAATAAAGAGCACCACATTTGGGACTTTCGCTTACAATTACGATGCAACTGCGTTTGCTCTTGCGGATACCACGTTCCATGAAACGTGTTAGCTGATCCACGTCGGTGGAGTCTTCGGGGATAATTGCTGCCTCTGCACCACTGGCAATAGCACTGTTTTGGGCAAGGAAGCCTGCGTCGCGTCCCATTACTTCGACGAAAAAAATACGTTCATGGCTTACGGCTGTGTCGCGGATACGGTCTACGCACTGTACAATGGTATTGAGTGTGGTGTCATAGCCTATGGTTGAATCGGTGCCATAAAGGTCGTTATCGATGGTTCCTGGCAAACCAATGCAACACACATCATATTCCTCAGCGAATATTTTGGCGCCGGTGAGTGAGCCGTTCCCACCAATTACTACTAGGGCATCTATCTCGTTTGCTTTCATATTCTCATAAGCCTTTTGGCGACCTTCAGGCGTTTCAAAATCCTTGCTTCGAGCTGTACGTAGAATGGTACCTCCACGATTAATTATTCCGCTGACGTTTTCTGTGGAAAAATCCTTTATGTCATTATTTATGAGTCCGTCATACCCTCGGAAAATTCCTTTTACCCTAAAACCGTTACATATTGCGCCACGTGTAACGGCGCGGATAGCCGCATTCATTCCAGGTGCATCACCACCAGAGGTTAGTACACCTATAGTCTTAATCTTCATAACTGTTTTACCTTAAATCATATTTTACCTATTAAAAATAAATACCTATCAAATTAATTTAGAGATACATTACGCTATAATCTATATGGATTATACCCGTTTATGCTAACCAAGCAGTCCGCGTTATTCATGAAACGCAACAATCATCTTTTAATAGAAGCTGATGAACCACATAGCAACGAGTCCGAGTAGCCATGCTACTATAGACACCCATCCAACATTACGAAAATACCATCCAATGTGCAGGCGCTCCATCTTGATAAGCGCAAGTCCGCTGAGCGAACCTACAAGCAGGAAATTACCACCCATTGCCGAACTGTAAGCGAGAACCTTCCAATATATGCCGTTGCGCACGAATCCCTCCATGTACCCGGAATTTCCCATATTGACAAGGTCTACAGCGCCCACCACACTGTGGAGCGAAAAGAAGCTCATTGATGTTGCAAATGTATCGAGTACGCTACTCAATATTGCAGAGAGCGCCCCAAGTACCCACACGTTGTGTATGTTTTCATCGCACCAATGGGTCAAAATATCAACCCCGCCCGTCTCCGTTACAACAGATATTGCAAGCATTATACCCAGCACAAACAGTATCATCTGAATTACTCCGTACTGAAGGACACGAGGCACACTACGTTGAATCATCTTGTCCACATCCATAATCTTGCGGTTAACAACCTCGTTGACAACCCACAATATAGATAAAACGCAAAGTGCTCCAAGGAACGGACTAAGTTTCGTTATATTATGGAAAGTGGGTATGAACCATAATCCCCCAATGCCAACAAAGAGCATCAACAGTCTCTGCCATCGGTTAAGATTAGTGTCATCTCCTCTGTAAGGCATTGCTATATTCTGTATTTCCACATGTTCAGGCAGCTTCCTACCAAGCCACCATATTGGTAAGAGGAAGGAAATCAAGCAGGGCACAGCAAGTGCTCCGGAGAAACTTGAAGCATCAACAGCACCGTTGCTCCAAAGTACAAGTCCGGTAGGGTCGCCGATGACGGTCAGTGCTCCTCCGCAGTTGGCAGCAATTACAATGGCACAGCCATAAACTAGGCGTTGGCGTCGGCTCGATAGCAACTTGTGCATCACAACAAGCATCATCGTTGTTGTGGTGAGGTTATCAAGATTAGCAGAGAGCAGGAATGTAACTATACTTGTAAGCCAAAGCATCTTTCGGCTTTTACGCGTGCGAAGCATTTCTGTGAGAAAGTCGAAACACCCGTTGTTATTCAAAATCTCTACTATTGCCATTGTGGAAAGCAGGAAAAGCACTATTTCTGCGCCTTTACCGACATAGTTGAGAAAAATATTTTGTGATATGAACAGTTTTACGTTCTCTGCCGAAGGTGCGCTGCCGGCAAGATATTCGGCATATTCCCTGGGATGCTGTGCAAGCACAAAATCGGTACCGTAACAAATGTACAAGACCCAGCCGACAGTGCCTAAAAACATTGCCACCGCCGACTTGTTCACATTGGTTATCCTTCCTGTTGCTATCAGGACATAACCTATAAGCAATAAAGATATAATTACAAGGGTCATAGTTCTTAAAACTTTTCACCGCAAAATTACAAAAATATATTTAATAACAAAGAATTTATTTCTTTTTTAGTCAAACTTAATGGAATTATAACACCCAACTGAAGCGCAAATCATGTGTAGTAAAGTTTTTTTATCCTTCACTTTACAATATGCGGTATACCATTAACCATATTTAACCACTGTGTTGAGTTACAAACCGTCCCCATGTTAGTCATACGTGAAAAGCTATTATAAACCTTTTATATATTATAGTATATGAAGAACTATCCGAAAATTGGAATCCGCCCAATTATCGATGCGCGACAAGGCGGTATTCGTGAGAGTCTTGAAGACAAGACTATGGCTATGGCTAAATCCGTAGCAGAACTTATATCAGGCAGTTTGAGGAACGGCGATGGCTCTCCTGTAGAGTGCGTTATTGCTGACACAACAATCGGACGTGTGGCTGAAGCTGCAAGATGTGCCGATAAATTCGAGAGATGTGGTGTAGGTGCAACAATTTCCGTAACGCCATGCTGGTGCTATGGCTCCGAGACTATGGACATGAACCCCATATACCCGAAAGCCGTATGGGGATTTAACGGAACTGAGCGTCCTGGCGCCGTATACCTTGCCGCCGTACTTGCCGCACATGCCCAAAAAGGACTGCCGGCATTCGGCATCTATGGACACGATGTGCAGGATTTGGAAGACAACAGCATACCTGCTGACGTAAAAGAAAAAATACTGCGTTGGGCACGTTGTGCACAGGCTGTTGCAACAATGCGCGGAAAATCATATCTCTCCATCGGCAATGTTGCTATGGGTATTGCCGGAAGTATTGCTAACGCTGACTTTATGCAGGAGTACCTCGGATTGAGAGCCGAGCAGGTTGATATGACAGAGATTCTACGTCGAATCGATCTTGGAATTTACGACAAGGACGAATACGAAAAGGCAGTCAAATGGGTTCGCGAATATTGTGTGCCTAACGAAGGCGAGGACATTGGCAACCGCGATGAAAAGAAAAAAACACGTGTAGAGAAGGACGAGGACTGGGAGTTCGTTACAAAAATGGCGATGATTTTCCGCGACCTTATGAAAGGCAATGAAAAGCTGCATAAGGCAGGATTCTATGAGGAGGCTCTCGGGCATAACGCCATCGCAGGAGGTTTCCAGGGACAGAGGCAGTGGACTGACTACAAGCCAAACGGTGACTTTGCTGAGGCAATACTAAACACATCCTTTGACTGGAACGGTATACGTGAGTCTATTGTTTTTGCAACAGAGAATGACACTTGCAATGGTCTTACAATGCTGTTGGAGCATCTCATAACTAACCGTGCGGCCATATTCTCTGACGTTAGAACATACTGGAGTCCAGATGCTGTGAAGCGAGTAAGTGGCAAAGAACTTACAGGCAGGGCAGCAAACGGAATCATCCATCTAATCAACTCTGGAGCAACTACGCTTGACGGAACGGGACAGTGTACCAATGCCGAGGGCACTCCTGTTATGAAGCAGCCGTGGGAAATATCTGAAGACGAGGTGAAGGACTGTCTGAAGGCTACCACATGGTATCCTGCCAACCGCGACTACTTCCGTGGAGGTGGCTTCTCGTCAAACTTCCTTACAAAGGGAGGTATGCCAGTGACGATGGCAAGGTTGAACATCGTGAAAGGACAGGGCCCCGTACTGCAGCTTGTTGAGGGATGGACAGTGGACATCGACCCAGAAATTCATTCAGTTATTGATAAACGCACCGACCCGACATGGCCTACAACTTGGTTTGCTCCGCGCCTTTGCAACAAGCCTGCATTCAAAGATGTATACTCGGTGATGAACAACTGGGGGGCTAACCATGGTGCTATATGCTACGGTCATATCGGTGCTGACCTTATCACATTGGCTTCAATGCTTCGCATTCCAGTTTGTATGCATAATGTGGAGGACGAAAATATATTCCGTCCTGCAGTTTGGAACTCGTTCGGAATGGATAAGGAAGGAGCCGATTTCAGGGCTTGCAAGAATTTTGGTGCACTATATAAGTAAAAGAGATAACATATTTTTATACTAATGTTTTTAGGGTGTATCTGAAGAATATTATTTTTCTCGATACACCCTTTTCCCTTTTTCACACCCATATTATTGGGGCTTTTTCCTATATTTTCGTTGCAAACCGAAATTCAGTCCGGCATATACGTTCAGAGAACCAAAGTAAGAACTTGCCGTGAAACGGCTCTTTTTGTAATTGTAAAGATGCAGCACAGTACTTGCACCGGCAAACCACTTATTGTTATTCCACACAAAGCCGAACCTGCCAATGCCGTCGAAATTGAAGTTCTTGAAATTGAACTCGTTCTTTGAGTTTCCATTTTCCTCTGTTATATCACCCTTAGATTGCTTGTATGCTACAGCAACAGACAAAGCTGACGAAAAAAGACAATTGCGTGCGAACACCCAGTTGTATGCATATCCGCCGGAAACAGAATACGATTCATATTTTATGTTGTTGAAATTAAAATCTTCATCTAGTTTTACTTCACTGCCATATACTGATGCCGTGCGTTCCAGTACGTTCTTCAGCGCATTGTAGTCGAGCGACAATGAATGTGATGTATATCCGATTCCGAGCAGAGGTGAACCACAACTTATTTTCTGCCGGGTGCTTTGGCTGAAGGCAGCAGGATAGGAAAAACGCTTGTGATTGAAGATATAGTAAACGTCGAATCCCTTGATGCTCACGCTGAGTCCGTCAAACGGAATGCCATAGAACAGATCGTGGCTTACACCTTTACCCAGTGAGGTGCGGCGTATGCGGTAGTTATCGCCTGTCTTTCGGTAATAGAGGTCTATGCCGAGCAGCGAACTGTATAGGCTCAAGTCGAATTCGCTTTTCCTGCTACCGTCGTTGATATTGTTCACATCAAATGTATAACCCAGGAAAAGCCATCTCCATCCTATATACGGCCCGATTTTTGTCGTAGGCCGTGGTGCAAACATTATGCTCTGTCCCGACTTGCTTTTCAACGTGTATGCCTCATATGTGTTCGTGTTTTGCACCATCGTTGTATAGTTGTAATGTTGCGGTTCTATATATGCCGTGTCAAAATCGTTGAATCCGCGGAACACCTTAGTAAAGGCATCGCCTATGGCATGGAGAAAATCGCGTTTCTCCTTTCTGGGAACGCTATCCTGCACATCCGCAGCTGCAATGCAAGTCACAGATAATAGCAATATTAATATGGTGGTAAAACGAACTTTCATATATCCGGATTCCTGCTGTTAAAATTTTCCGAGTATTCTGTCCATAACCCAGTTAACTGGCGTTGCCGAAATGCAAGTGCTTGTGCATTTGCCCTTTCCAAGAAGGTCAGTCACGATTTCTTCTATTAGCGGACGCTGTACATAGGGAGGGTTTGCTACTGCAATGTTTGCTTTTCCGCGGCTCGTCACTAACGATATTGGTTCATAGTCGAACACAGAGAAGCTCAGCGACCCTTTGTCGCCAATAATCTCTATGCGATCTTCCTTTGCTGATTCGTGCCCCACGAAGCACCAAGAACCGCTTCCCGGAAGTCCATTCTCAAATCTGAAACACGCGCTCACGCTGTCTTCAGCCTCATACAGTCCGCCACGATTCGCACATATACCGTTGGCATCCGTTATAACTCCAAAGAACTCCTGCAGCAGGTCAAGCTGATGCGGTGCCATATCATAGAAATATCCGCCTCCCGATATTGACGGTTGTATACGCCATGGCTGTTTGTCGCCTTTCTCTCCATCAAAACGGCGTGCCGGACATGAATACCTCACCTGCACATTTGCCACAGAACCAATCTCTCCGCTTTCGATAATGCTTTTCACCTTATTAAAATAAGGCAGACTCCGGCGATAGTATGCCACAAAGCACGGCACACCTGTTTGTTGGCTCACGCGATTAATCCTCGCACAGTCATCATAACTTGCTGCAAGCGGTTTTTCCACGTAGACAGCCTTGCCTGCATACATTGCCATAATAGCGTATGTAGCGTGGCTTGACGGTGGAGTGGCTATATATACGGCGTTCACGTCAGGATCGTCGATGAGTTCCTGGGCGTCAGTATACCACTTCCTTATCCCGTGGCGCTGGGCATATGACTTTGCCTTGGATGCTGTGCGGCTCATTACGGCAACAACCTCCGATCCTTCTATCTCGCTGAATGCCGGCCCAGATTTCTTTTCCACGACCTCTCCGCATCCGATAAATCCCCATTTTACTGTTTTCATCATACCTCCGAATATTTTTCACATACCGTTTAATAATATTTAAGTACAAAGGTAATGCAAAAAATCTTTGTAAGCGAAGAGTAAAGGGATTTATTTTCATATCCTGTCGCAAGGTTTTTGCAGATTACTTTGCATTGTCTTCGATTTACACTACCTTTGCACTCATACATAAATATAATAAGCAAAAAAATGGAAGAAACAAAAGAATTCAAGAGAAGGAGTTATCTGTCGTGCATATCAGCGGCATATCGGTTTGTGGCCGGAGACTTTTTGAACATATACAAAAGCAATTGGAAGATTTTCTTCACATTCGCTGTCGCCTCGGGAATCCTTGGCACATGGGGGATGACACTTGCGCCTGGCGCCACTTACATTGGGATAGACCTTGAACCCACAGAACTTACATTATGCGGTGTATTAGTCGCTGTACTGAACCTTGTTCTTGCCGCTGCCGCATATTCTGGTATAAACAAAAGGGGAAACACATGGAACATAATGCGTAGTTTGAAATTTCTACCTTTCGCTTTGGCATTCGTTCTACTCTATGCCGTAATTACAGCAGTTGCCTGCTTTATGTATCTATCTCAGATCAAGGATCCGGCTTCAGTGCCGCTGCTCACTGTCCTTGGTATAGCCGGTTGCGTAGGATTAGTATGGATATTCGTTTGTTTGCCACTCTCATACGTCAATGTCAAGTATATGGTTGAACCGGAAACTGACCTGACCAAAATCTTTGGCAGCTCCTATGTTGTCGGCATTCGCCATATTTGGTTTATATTCACAACCAATTTCCTGGCTGTACTGTGTGCATGTATTGTGCGTCTGGTTCTCTGCCTGCCGGTATTCGTAATGCTCTTTGCGCTCAACATATCATCATTCGGAACGGCAGCATACGGCGATGAGAGCGGAATGCCGGGATATTTCATTCCATTGTATCTTTTGTTCTCGCTTGTTGCAGGTTTAGTGGATGTATGCATTGCCGTGTTTGTTATCAGGGTAAACTACCACGTGTATGAAACCATAGGCAGCAAGATCAAGACAGCAAACGAAAAAATAGACAATAAACAAATGAATTAAAGCCATTTAAAAGTATGACCAAGTTTTTTTTATCACTCGCCCTAGCACTTCTTTCTCTTACTGTTTCGGCACAAGCCAACATCGAAGAGATATGGAAAAATATGCCCGACAGCATCATACCCTATTACAACGCCGGGATAAGGACTGAGATGGCAGATATGCACAAGATAAACAGCAGTACAAATACGAAGAACCTGCTTGAAGGTAACAGCCGCTTCGTGGTACTCACTGACAGATATGCCGACATCTGCCTCAGCAATTCGGTCGATATGAAGCTGCTGTTGCTCGACAAGTCAGACTCCACCCAAACTGTTTGTATGGTGAAAACTTTCGGTAATCCTGCCGTAGAGAGTGATGTGGCATTTTATTCTACCGACTGGATTGCAGATAGCTGCAATTATGGATTACCAGACTTCAACGATGCGGAACTGATGAAAAAAATGCTGACGGAAAAACCAGACACGATGACTCAAGAGAGATTCGACGAACTTTCAAGTTGGTTCGAACCACTTACCGTCACCGTCATCACTAAAGCTGATGAACTTATTTTGGAAGCATCCTGCCCACTGCTCACAAGAGAAGAAAGAAAATCCATAAAAGATATTATAAAGCAAAAATATCTTAAATGGAATGGGAGTATGTTTAAATAATGTTTTTGTATGGGAATTTTATGTAGAAATAATTTGTAGATAAGAAAAATACTAATATCTTTGCAACGTGTTTTTCATGGTATTAGATTATTAAGGTTAATAAAAGATTGGTTGTCGTGAGACAATCAATTTTTTTTTGCCTTGCACCTAATATAAAGACAATTATTATGAATCTTACAGCAGAATACATATTGGCACGGTTCCAGTTCTTCAACAAAACTATATTCGCCGGCAAACTGCCACCACTGCCCATAAGGGTGGGCAATGCAAGGCGGTCGTTGGGGTTGCTTACGTATAGCAGAAAAGGCAATGCTCTGCTCGGCAGAAAGAACAGTAATTTCAGAATGACTATAAGTGCGTATTATGACCTCACGGAAGTCGAAACAGACGATGTCATAATACACGAGATGATTCATTACTATATCGCATACAACAATATAAAGGATACAGGAGCACACGGTAGAGTGTTCCGGGATTTTATGGACAGGATAAACCGCAAGTATGGTACTCACGTTTGTATATCAGGAAAAGTTAAACATACTGATATTGTGGCATGCTCTGCACCCATTAAATGGCGCTTCGTGTGCATTACAGAACTCCACGATGGGAGAACCGGCGTGACTGTGGCTGCACGCACGCGCGTGTTCCAATTGTGGAAGCTTCTGCCGAGTGTGTTCAGAATCAGGAGTTGTAAGTGGTATGCAAGCTGCAACCCGTATTTTGCCAAGTATCCGGTTAGCATAAAGCCTAAGATTTATGTGGTTCAGCGCGATGAACTGCTGGCGCATCTTACAGGGGCTAAAGAGCTACATAATGATGGCAAGACGATAAAACCCAGACAAGAATGAAAATTGCCTCATTGCAGCATCTTTGATATCTCCTCGAATTTCTTTCCCATATTCAGGTTAAGGTAGATGTTATACAGTGCTGCAGCCCATCTATCCTTCTGCTCAGGTGCAAGTTCCCTGTAGCGCTCCATGTAAGGCATGGCGTTCTTGTAGTATTTCTTTATTTCTGCTTTTCTGCTGCTGCTTTGATTTTTTTCTGCCTCGAAAGCCATATTCAGATAGGCAACACCAGCGGTATAATAGGTATCGGCAATTGTGTCGTTTAGTGATATAACTCTGTCGCACAAGGCGATGCACTCCTTGTATCTGCCTGTATTCAGCATTATGTTGCTCTTGGCATACAGGAACAGTGTGCTCAGACTGTCGGCTTTCAGGGCTTTGTCGGCAACAAGCAGGGCGGAATCGGGCATGTTATTACTGTTGTAATAGTCAACGGTCCGTGTGAAAAAGAACTCAGATTTCGGATAGTCCTCAAGTCCTGTTTTCAGAGTTTCCAGATATTTCGTATCTTCCTGTTTCCTAGAATAGATGCCTGCAAGATACTGTAGTGTCTTCTCTCTGCCCTGTTCGTAAAGCAGTGCCTTTTCGGAATATTTCATTGTCATGCTGTCATTGTTCAACTTTGCTCCACAGAATGTGGCAAGATAAGCTGCTGAAAGGTCCGCGCGCAAATCTTCGCCGTATTTGAATCCGCTGAACAATGGCTGACGCTTGCAGTCGAGGTATACATCAAACATATCGAATGCCGACGCATAGTTTTGTTTTGAGATAAAATACACTCCACCTGAATAAAGGTTCTTTCTATAGGCGTTTAGATATTCGGCATTGCGTTTCCTGAAGTTCAGCTTTACTCTTCCTTTCTTGTCAGGACGTGCATCAGCGCTGTCCATTGCCTCACACGCAAGAAACAGCCGGCGTGCCGTGAAGAACAGAGCTGCCGTGTCAGATTTTTGTTTGAGGTAAAGCCGTTCATTGCCCTGCTCATACTGCATGCGCAAAGCTTCCACAAGTGTGTGCCAGATTTTCATATTACCTGTATTGTCGGAATCGGAAAGTAATTTCTGCATATCGGCCACAGCCTTATCGAGATTCTTTCCGCTTTTTATATTCGCCTGTGCCTGTGCAATTTCTTTCTTCTGGCAGAAGCCTGAGCTGCATACGAGGATGCAGGAAAACAAAAATACAAACAGTCTCTTCATAATTTAACCAATACCTATTATCTATATTTATTATGCCTTTTATAAGCAAGGGCACTTCGTGGACGGCTGCTGAAAGAAACCGCCCCGAAGCACCCTTTTTTTCTTGTCATACAGTACAACTGCCCTCAGCTAAGCCGAGGATGTGTACGGGAGTTGTTGTTTTACTTTGTCAGTGCCTCGGCAGCCTTTGTCTTCGGGTCATCTTCGCCGAGAGTACGGTAGAGGCATGAATAGAGCGAGTAAGCCCAGTTCTGCTTGAACTCCATCTTGGTGTCCATATCCTTTGCCTTTGTTAGATACTCAATGGCCTGGTTGTAGACGCCGATGATTACCTCCTCGGCAGACTTAGGGATACGACCCTTTGTCTTCTCTGAAATCTGCTCAGCCTTCTCTTGTGCGAGGAACATGTAGCAGTTTCCGATAGAAGCTACAATAGCAATATTGCTTGGCATTATTTCAGAAGCCTTCTTAAGGTCGTCGATAGCCTCCTGCCATTTGTGGTCGTTCATATACGACTGGCCTCTCATTGCCACGGCAGCGAAGTTGTTCGGGTTTTCCGCGAGGGCCTTGTCAACCACGGCGTTGAAGTCGGCCTTGCGTCCCTGTGCCAGATACATTGCGGTAAGTGTACTGAACACAGCCTGGTTATCGGCGTGCTTTGCGAAGATAGCCTCCACTTTCTTTGTCACAGCCAAAGTGTCCTCGTGGGTCTTCATCGTGTTCTGCAGTGCATTCAGCTTCAGCGTCATGGCATCTTTGGCATACTGCTCGTCGGTAATGGCGATGTCGGAATACTTGTCGGCGAGGTCGTACTCCTGTCCGAAGAATGCGGAAAGGGCAGCAAAGTATGAAATCTGCGTAAGATACTGGTCTTTTGCTCCATCCGGGTTAAACACCTTCGAGCTGTTCGTGTCAACATAGAGACCGAAAGCAGCGGCAGCGCTCTTGTAGTCCTTTGCATCATAGAACTCCTGACCTGCATTGATGAGGGCAGCGCGCACGGGAAGCAGACGGTTGCCGTTCTTGCTGAACTTAGGCTTTACCTTACCCTTTGCATTAGGCATGTTGTCATACTTTTCGCACTCCATAGCTGCATTGAGGGCAGCTTCGGCAGCCTGGTACATTCCAGCCTTGTCGTATGAGCCGCTCTCCTTCTTCACCTGACTTGCGAGCTCCGCTTCTGCCTCCTTTGTGTACTTTGCGAGAGCCAGGTCTACTACCTTGTTGTAAGCCTTTGCCTTGTCTTCGTCCGACATTGAGGCAGCACCCGACTTAATAAGGCTGAGAGCCTCCTTGTAGTCGGTAGCACCCAGAACCTGCTTGATGTCCTGAGCATACATTGACGCACCACTGAATGCGACCAATGCCAAAACCATAAATTTCTTCATATTCTCTTTTTTTAGATTAAAAATGTTTTCTTTATTGTAGCCTATTGCGGCTTTTTTTACTCATTGTCCTTCTGGATATCCTCGCTTGTCTGCTCAAAGTTTCTTTGACTTTCCTCCTCTGCCACAGCCTCGATGTCGGAACTCATAACCTTGCATACGCTGGCTATCACATCGTTCTTCTTCGCGAGGTTAATCAGCCGCACCCCTTGTGTGGCGCGACCCATCACACGGCATTCCTTCACGGAAAGGCGTATGGCTATACCGCTCTTGTTGATGATCATGAGATCGTTGTCGTCGGTCACCACCTTTATGGCAACAAGCTTTCCTGTCTTCTCCGTTATGCCGAGTGTCTTCACTCCCTTGCCGCCGCGATTCGTCACACGGTAGTCTTCAACCATGCTTCGCTTGCCGTATCCATTCTCGCTCACCACCATAATTGTCTCTTCCTCAGGATTGTTCACGACAACCATTCCTATGAGTTCATCATCGCCGTTGTCGAGGCGCATACCGCGCACACCTGTCGAAACGCGTCCCATAGAGCGAACTGTATCCTCGCTGAAGCGCACAGCCCTACCGTTGCGGTTGGCAAGTACAAGCTCGTTGCGCCCGTTGGTGAGTCTTACGCCTACTACTTCATCACCTTCCTGTATATTGATGGCTATAACGCCATTTGCACGCGGTCGGCTGTATGCCTCGAGCGGCGTTTTCTTTATTATGCCGTGCTTTGTGGCGAACACCACGTAATGGCTGTTCACGAACTCCTGGTCGTCCAGTCCGCGCAGTCGCAGGAATGCGTTAACGCTGTCGTCGCTCTCTATATTGAGCAAGTTCTGTATCGCCCTACCCTTGCTGCTCTTGTTCCCCTCCGGAATCTCATAGCACTTCAGCCAATAGCAGCGTCCTTTCTTTGTGAAGAACATCATAGTGTTGTGCATTGTGGCTGGGTAGATATACTCCGCGAAGTCCTGGTCGCGCGTGTGTGCTCCCTTGCTTCCTACTCCGCCGCGTGCCTGCTCGCGGAATTCGCTCAACGGGGTCCTCTTGATGTAGCCGAGATGGCTGATTGTTATTACTACGGGGTCGTTGGGATAGAAATCCTCCGGGTTAAACTCCTCACTCGAATATTTTATTTCGGTGCGTCGTTCGTCACCGTATTTTTCCTTCACCTCCTGCAACTCGTCTTTCATCACCTTTTTGCAAAGTTCCGGGTCGTCAAGAATCTGCTGCAAATATGCAATTTGGCGTTCCAGTTCTTCGTATTCGCCGTGCAACTGCTCCAGTCGTAGTCCCGTGAGCTGGCTCAGTCGCATGTCCACGATTGCCTTCGACTGCAGTTCGTCGAGTTCGAATCGCTTTTCCAGGTTGCGCTGTGCGTCCGACGGTGTTTCGGATGCACGTATGATGTGTACCACCTCGTCGATATTGTCGCAGGCAATGATGAGTCCCTCCAGAATGTGTGCACGTTCCTGTGCTTTTTTCAGGTCGAACTTTGTGCGGCGTATTGTTACGTCGTGACGATGGTCAACGAAATGCTTCACGCATTCCTTCAGTGTGAGCAGGCGTGGACGACCTTTCACCAGAGCGATGCAATTCACTGAGAATGAGCTTTGCAGGGCAGTCATCTTGAAGAGTTTGTTCAATATGACGTTGGCGTTTGCATCTTTCTTCACGTCGATTACGATTCGCATTCCCTGTCTGCCAGATTCGTCGTTTGCATTACTTATGCCGTCGAGTTTCCCTTCCTTCACGAGGTCGGCAATGTATGTGATCAGCTGCGCCTTGTTCACACCGTACGGTATCTCTGTAATTACGATTTTGTCGTGCGATTCACCGCTCTCAATTTCAGCCTTTGCGCGCATTATGATACGTCCGCGCCCGGTTTCGTAGGCATCCTTCACTCCCTGTATGCCATAGATATATGCACCTGTAGGGAAATCAGGAGCTTTAATATGCTGCATCAATCCGTCTGTGTCAATCTCTGGATTATCGATATATGCACAACAGCCGTCGATAACTTCTCCCAGATTGTGTGTAGGTATATTCGTTGCCATACCTACGGCAATTCCGTTTCCGCCGTTTACCAGCAGATTGGGGATTTTAGTAGGCATGACGGTTGGCTCTACGAGCGAGTCGTCGAAGTTGTTCGTCATATCTACGGTGTCCTTGTTCAGGTCGTCCATAATGTGCTCTCCCATCTTCGAGAGGCGGCACTCCGTATATCGCATTGCGGCAGCCGAATCGCCGTCCACGCTACCGAAGTTTCCCTGACCGTCAACAAGCGTATATCTCATATTCCAGTCTTGCGCCATTCTCACGAGTGCGCCATATACAGAACTGTCGCCGTGAGGGTGGTATTTACCGAGCACTTCACCTACGACGCGGGCACATTTCTTGTACGGTTTGTCGCTTGTGTTGCCTATGCCCATCATTCCGTACAGGATACGGCGGTGCACGGGTTTGAATCCGTCGCGCACATCAGGGAGGGCACGTGCAACGATTACTGACATTGAGTAGTCGATGTAAGAAGACTTCATCTCTTCCTCGATATTGATTCTGAGAATTCTGTCTTGGTCAATTGTGTTGTTATTCTCCATTAATATGTTGTTTTGTTAAAATCCTTTAATTTTGCGAATAAGGCACTTTTTAACGCCTCTGCCGGCTTTTATACAATTTGGGTGCTAAGTTACTACAAAAAAACAAGCACCGCAAATTTTTGGCGTTAAAAGGGCAGAAAGCATAAAAAGAAAGTTTGGGAAAACGTATAATGATGGATTGGGAAATATACTAAGGAGTCATAAACAACATATTTAGAAGTCATAAACAGCATGTTTAGGAGACGCAAACAACATATTAAGGAGTTGCAACAGGCATATTTTCCGCACCAAGCCTTTTTTTATTTTTGTCAGCGTATCTAGAGCTTAGTTCTCTTGTTGTCGGAACAGAGTTGCAAGTTCCTGTGCCGGGCATAGAAAAGCAAAAGAGGCAAATGCCGTAAAATGACTTTTGCCTCTTCGTTTATTTTTTTCCGTTATTTCATCTTACCAAAGCTTTACACGCTGCTCCGCAGGAATGAAGAGTTTATCGGTAGGCTTCACGTTAAATGCATCGTACCACATGTCTACGTGTGGCAGAGCACCATTCACGCGCCACCTTCCCAACGAGTGTGGGTCGCTCTTTGTGCGCTGGCGAATCTCAGCCTCGGTGATGTTTGCTGCCCAAACGCCAGAGTATGCTATAAAGAATCGCTGGTCTGCTGTGAGGCCGTCGATAACTGGCAGCGGAGCATCTTTTGTTGCGCTCTTGTATGCCTCGTATGACACCTGTAGACCTCCATGGTCGGCAAGGTTTTCTCCCAGCGTGAAGCGTCCGTTTGCGTTCAAATCGGGCAGTACCTTTATTGCAGAGAAGAAGTTTGCGCATACGTCAGCACGTTTGTTGAAGTTCTCGCCGTCGGTAGCTGTCCACCAGTCCTTCATATTTCCTTCCTTGTCGTAATGGCGTCCCTGGTCGTCAAATCCGTGTGTCATCTCGTGTCCGATAACAACTCCGATGGCTCCGTAGTTGAATGCGTCGTCAGCCTCCGGGTCGAAGAACGGCTTCTGCAGGATTCCTGCCGGGAAGCATATTTCGTTTGTTGTCGGATTGTAGTAGGCGTTCACTGTCTGCGGATACATCTGCCATTCGTCTTTGTCGACAGGCTTTCCTGCCTTCTTGTCCACTGTCCATTTGTTCCAGAATCGGCGGCACTCCTCGATGTTGGCATAGTACGACTTGGTGTTGTCGATGTGCAGTTCGCTCAGGTCAACCCACTTGTCGGGGTAGCCTATCTTCACGTAGAAAGCATTGAGCTTTTCGAGCGCATTCTTCTTTGTCTCTGAACTCATCCAGTCTTGTGCTTCGATGCGCACGGCGAGAGCCTTCTGCAGGTTTGCCACCAGCGTCTGCATACGCTGCTTTGAGGATGCAGGGAAGTACTTTGCCACGTACATCTTGCCCAACGCCTGTCCCATCTGACTTTCCACCTGACTTGTTGCACGTTTCCACAGCGGATGGTTTTCTTTTCTACCGCTCATAGTCTTGCCGAAGAAGTCGAAGTTGGCTTCAGCTATTTCCTCGCTAAGGTATCCAGCAGCGCTCATTATCTGTCCCCACTCCATATAGTCGCGGTATTCGGCTGCAGTCATTCCGGCCACCAGTTTGTCGGCACCGGCAAGGAACTCGGGCTGTCCCACCACAAGTTCTTTTGTGTGCTTCAGGTCGATGCCCGATGCCTGCAACAGGGCGCTTAGCTTGAGGTTGGGGTATTTTGCGTTGAACTCGCTGAGTGTCATCTTGTGATAGTTTGCCTCAGGGTCGCGCAGTTCCGTGTTCGACTTCGACACGCGTGCAAGTTCTGTTTCGAGCTTCATCACGTTCTTCATTTTCGCCTCTGCTGCTTTCTCGCTGAATCCGAAAAGCTTGAACATTCTCACGATGTGCTTCTTGTAAGCCTCGCGGATGGCAGTTGTTGCTTCGTCGGTGTCGAGATAATACTCCTTCTGTCCGAGTGTTGTTCCGCCCTGCATAATGTTCAAAATGTTCATCGATGCGTTTTTCTCGTCGGCAGCAATATATATGCCGAAGAACTCGCTGTCGCCGTACGGCACGAGGCTGAGTTGCACTTTGTGCAGGTCGGCCACGGTCTTAGCCTTTTCCATACGGTCGAGCACTGGCTTCAGCGGCTTCACTCCCTCGCTATTGCGGCGCTTCTCGTCCATAGCAAGCTTATACAGGTCGCTGAGTTTCTGCTCTACCGACCCTTTCTGGTAGGTATTCTCGAGCAGTTCCTTCAGAATGCCGTTGATGCGCTTGTCGTTATCCTCTCCGAGCACATCGAAACTGCCGTACCGTGAGTAGGCAGCCGGCAGCGGATGGTTCTTCATCCAGCCGCCACACGCGTAGCCAAAGAAATCGTCCTGTGGACGTACACTGTTGTCGAGGTTTGACATATCCAAACCTGACCCCAAGGTCTGCTGCCCCATCGCGGCAACCGAGATGGAAGCGAAGGCTACCATTGGGATAATTCTTTTAAATTTCATAATCTTAAACTTTTATGTTAACATTTATACTCTTTGTTTCTCTTTTTCTTTCTTTGCTCACTATTTCTTTTCCCGGTTTTTTTCTCCAGATGACTCTTCCCTTTTTTCTCTCCCAAGGGATTTTTTTCTGAGCATCAACTCTTCAAATCATCAAGTTCAATGGAGAGTTCTTCCCAACGTTCCACTTCTGCATCGAGTTTTTCTTTCAGTTCGGTGTAACGGGAAACGTATTCCATATTTGCGGCGTTTTCGGGCTTGCTGAGCAGTTCGTCGAGTTCTTTGAGCTTCTGTTCCAAACTCTCTATATTTAGCTCGGCTGCTTTCACAGCCTTTTCCGCCTTGCTTATTTTTTTCTGTCGCTCCTTGTGCTCGGCATAGCTCTGCTTAGCTGCCGACGGTGCACATTCTGCCGCTGTCGCCTTTTGCCCTGTGTGTGTGTCTGTTGGCAGCTGGCGTCCTATGGCGTCGAGTGTTTCCAGCTTGTGCGCCTGCAGAAAGTCGTATATTCCGCCTATGTGCTCCACCACTTTTCCTCCGCCGAACTCATACACCTTGCTTACAAGTCCGTCGAGGAACTCACGGTCGTGGCTCACCACTATTGCCGTGCCGTCGAAAGCCTTTATAGCCTCTTTAAGCACGTCTTTAGAGCGCATGTCCAGATGGTTAGTCGGCTCATCGAGAATGAGCAGGTTCACCGGTTCGAGCAGCAGTCGTATCATTGCCAACCGGCTGCGTTCTCCTCCACTGAGCACCGACACTTTCTTGTCGGAAGCCTCACCTCCGAACATAAATGCTCCGAGTATGTCATTTATTCTGAGGCGTATGTCACCGCGCGCCACGTTGTCGATGGTGTCGAATACGGACAAGTTTCCGTCAAGCATCTGTGCCTGATTCTGTGCAAAGTAACCTATCTGCACGTTATGCCCTATCTTCAGACTGCCAGTGAAGGGAATTTCACCCATTATGCATTTTACGAGCGTTGACTTTCCTTCGCCGTTCTTTCCCACAAATGCCACTTTCTCGCCTCGTTTTATCGTCAGGTTCACGTTGCTGAACACTGTGTGTTCTCCATAGTCTTTGCGCACGTCTTCGCAGATTACAGGGTAGTCGCCACTTCTGAGGCACGGTGGAAACTTGAGGTGCATCGAGGAGTTGTCCACTTCGTCTATTTCTATCGGCACTATTTTCTCGAGCTGCTTTATCCGGCTCTGCACCTGCACGGCCTTTGTGGGCTTATAGCGGAACCGCTCTATGAAGTCTTTTATGTCGGCGATTTCCTTCTGCTGGTTCTCGTATGCGCGCAACTGCTGTTCGCGCCGCTCTTTGCGCAACTCCACGTACTGGTTGTACTTCACCTTGTAGTCCACCACTTTTCCGCAGCTTATCTCGAGCGTACGGTTCGTCACGTTGTTTATGAATGCCCGGTCATGGCTTACGAGCACTACCGCCTTTGCGCTCTGCGCCAAAAACTGCTCCAGCCATTGTATACTGTCTATGTCGAGGTGGTTTGTGGGCTCGTCAAGAAGCAGGACATCAGGACTCTTGAGCAGTATTTTTGCCAGCTCTATACGCATGCGCCATCCTCCGCTAAATTCCTTTGTGGGGCGGTCAAAGTCGCTCTGTTTGAATCCGAGGCCCACAAGTGTGCGCTCCATGTTCGCCTCCATACTTTCTGGCTCTGCCATCAGATAGCGGTCGTGGGCGTTGGAGAATTTCTGCACGAGCGCGAGATACTCTTCGCTGTCGTAGTCGTCGCGCTCTGCCAGCTGTCTGTTCAGTTCGTCAACTCTTGCTTTCAGCCCAGCCACGTCGGCAAAGGCTTTGCGCGCTTCCTCGCGCACTGTGGTGTCATCGGTAATTTTCATCACCTGCGGCAGATAGCCTATGGTTGTGTCGTTCGGCACAGCAACTGTCCCTGCCGTGGGCTCCTGCAGTCCGCATAGTATCTTGAGCATAGTGGATTTTCCGGCTCCGTTCTTTCCCACAAGGGCGATACGGTCGCGGTCGTTCACGACAAAACTTACGTCTTCGAACAGTGGCTTTACACCGAATTCCACTTTTAGTCCTTCTACTGAAATCATTATCTGTCTTTCTGTTTCCTTATATTTTAGCCGCAAAGGTAGCGCAAAAAATACGAATAAGCAAAAATGAATATGAAAATCTGTTGAAGTAGGGCAAGCTTTGTGTATTTAAAGCAAAAAGACTGTCTCGAAAGACAGTCTTTTTGCGGTATGTACGGGACTCGAACCCGTGACCTCCTGCGTGACAGGCAGGC
>OQVS01000972.1_pt1 | contig 19844 bp, 14 predicted proteins | sample 1691601 | NCBI WGS metagenome assembly OQVS01 (sample SAMN03418268, study PRJEB22391) | human gut metagenome | biome: human-gut; feature: organic feature; material: feces | host: Homo sapiens | place: Tanzania | collected 2013-01
ACATGATGGTAACTTTTACCTTATCGCCATCTTCCAGGAAACGTACTGCATTCTTATACTTAACATTGAAGTCGTGGTCCTCGATACCGGGACGCAGCTTAACTTCTTTAATGTCGAAGGTCTTTTGTTTCTTACGAGCTTCTTTTTCGCGTTTTTGCTGCTCGTAACGATACTTGCCATAATCCATAATCCGGCACACAGGCGGTTTTGCTGTCGGAGCAATTTCGACTAAGTCCAGATGATTTTCTAATGCAAGCTTCAGAGCGTCACGGCTGGACATAATGCCAAGCTGTTCGCCCCCATTGGCAATAACACGCACTTCACGCGCACGAATTTCTTCGTTAATACGCAAGCTTTCCTTACTTATAACAATTCACCTCCATGAACATCAGATAAGCAATTACTGCTTATAAAATCTGTAACATATCAGATATAAGCAAAACAAAAAAGCGGGCAGAACAAATTCCACCCGCATGAATATCATATCCAACCCTGTCGAGCGTTTGCCGCAAGGTGAGAAGCGAGTGGCTTCTGCTTTGTTACTAGAATATGATAACACATAGCCCGATAAGTGTCAAGCTTTTTACAGTTTTTATTTAAAAAGATTTTTGATTTTATTGAAGAAGCTCTTTTCCTCAGGGCTGATATTGTCCTTGCTGATTTCGCCGAAGCTGCGCAATGCTTCCTTCTGCTTTTCGTTCAGCTTAGTCGGCACAACTACCTTGATGCGAACCAGCTGATCGCCGCGCTGACCGCCGCGCAGGCTGGGAATACCCTTCTCCTTCAGGCGCAGCACCTTACCGGGCTGAGTGCCTTCGGGAACCTTCACGGTTACCTGACCATCCAGCGTAGGAACCTTGATCTCAGCGCCCAGGGTTGCCTGTACGATATTGACAGGTACCTCGCACAGAACAGTAGTGCCATCACGTTCAAAGAACTTGTGTGGCTTCACGTACAGATATACGTAAAGATCACCGCTCTGACCGCCCTTAGCACCGGCCTCGCCCTCGCCGCTTACGCGCAGACGGGAGCCGTTATCTACACCTGCAGGAATTTTTACCTTCAGGCGTTTATTCTTCTTCACAGTACCCTTGCCGCGGCATTCCTTACAGGGGTTGGAAATAATCTTGCCCTCGCCGTGGCACTTGGAGCACGGACGCTCATTTACCATCTGACCGAACATGGTGTTCTGCGTGAAGCGTACATAGCCGGAGCCGTGACATTCAGGACAGGTTTCAACCTTGGAGCCGGGTTCTGCACCATCACCGTGGCAATGGTCGCAGGTTTCGTCGCGATACAGGTTGATTTCCTTCTCTACGCCGAAAGCTGCTTCTTCAAAGGTAATTTCCATATCAAAGCGCAAATCCGCACCGCGCTGCGGGCCCGCTTCACGGCCGCTGCGACCGCGTCCCTGGCCGCCGAAGAACATGTCGAAAATATCATCCATGCCTCCGCCGCCGAAGCCACCGAAGCCGCCGCCGAACGGATTACCGCCGGCGCCACCGGCTGTCTGCGCCTGTTCGAAGGCATCAGGGCCAAGCTGGTCATATTGCTGGCGCTTCTGCTCATCGGAAAGGACGCTGTAAGCCTCATTGGCTTCCTTGAATTTGTTCATGGCTTCTTCGTTGCCCTTATTGCGGTCAGGATGATATTTCAGGGCCAGTTTACGGAATGCTTTTTTTATTTCGTCCTGGGAAGCGGTTTTGCTTACTCCCAGTACCTCATAATAATCTCTCTTAGCCAAAACAGGCGCCTCCTAAAACTTTTCTAACGAATATTATTTAAGCATATAATGCCCAGATGCATGATGGCGGTTGCCACAGCAGCTGGGCACTAATATTATATTACTTTTTTACGTCTGTATCAACAAGTACGTCCAGACGTTTCAACGACGCAGATGGTGCCATCCTCTTTCATAAAAGACTGGCTAGAAAGTGCCGGATGCTAGGCGAAACGACGACGGCGTACTTTCAGTACGTCTAGGCGTTTCAACAACGCAGACGGTGCTTTATAGACAGGATTATTTCTTATCGTCGTCAACAACTTCCGCGTCAACAACATCGTCGTCAGCTTTTTTAGCACCCTGAGCACCTGCTGCGCCTTGTGCGCCTGCAGCACCCTCTTGTGCCTGAGTTTCTTTGTAAAGCTCAGCGCTCAGCTCGTACAGCGGTTTGGTCAGAGCTTCGGTATCAGCTTTAATCTTGTCGAGGTCGTCGCCCTTCATGGTTTCTTTCAGGGTGTCAACTGCAGCTTTAACTTTAGCGATTAATTCGTCTTTGCCTTTGCCTTCCATGTCTTTCATGGTCTTTTCAGCCTGATAGCACATGTTGTCGGCCTGGTTGCGAACTTCTACGCCTTCCTTACGTTTCTTATCAGCTTCAGCGTTAGCTTCTGCTTCTTTAACCATTCTGTCTACTTCGTCCTTATCAAGGGTGCCGGAGGAGGTAATGGTGATTTTTTGTTCTTTGCCGGTGCCAAGGTCTTTAGCGCTTACGTTAACGATACCGTTAGCATCGATGTCGAAGGAAACTTCGATTTTAGGAATTCCACGCGGTGCAGCCGGGATACCGGACAGCTCGAAGCGGCCCAGAGTTTTGTTGTCTGCAGCCATTTCACGTTCGCCTTGCAGAACATGGATATCAACGGAAGGCTGGTTATCTGCAGCGGTAGAGAATACCTGTTTCTTAGAGGTCGGGATGGTGGTGTTACGGTCGATAATCTTGGTGAATACACCGCCGAGGGTTTCAATACCCAAGGACAACGGAGTTACGTCCAGCAGCAGTACGTTGCCGGTACCTTCTTCACCGGAGAGAACACCGGCCTGAATAGCAGCACCTACTGCAACGCATTCATCCGGGTTAACTCCTTTATAAGGCTCTTTGCCCATGAATGCTTTGATAGCAGCCTGTACAGCCGGGATACGGGAAGAACCGCCAACCAGGATTACTTTGCTGATATCGCTTGTAGAAAGACCTGCATCGCTCATAGCCTGACGAACAGGGCCCATGGTGCGTTCAACCAGATCTGCAGTCATAGCTTCGAATTTAGCACGGGTCAGGTCCATATCCAGATGTTTCGGGCCGTCAGCACCTGCAGTGATGAACGGCAGGTTGATGTTGGTGCTCATAACGCCGGACAATTCGATTTTAGCTTTTTCAGCAGCCTCACGCAGACGCTGCATAGCCATACGGTCGGTAGAAAGGTCAATGCCTTCAGCTTTCTTGAATTCATCAACCATCCAGTCCATGATTTTCTTATCGAAGTCATCGCCGCCCAGATGAGTATCACCATTGGTTGCTTTTACTTCGAATACGCCGTCGCCGACATCCAGAATGGATACATCGAAGGTGCCGCCGCCGAGGTCATATACCATGATGGTATGGTCGTCGGTTTTATCAATGCCGTATGCCAGAGAAGCAGCGGTAGGCTCGTTGACGATACGCAGAACATCCAAGCCTGCAATCTTACCAGCGTCTTTAGTAGCCTGACGTTGGCTGTCGTTGAAGTATGCCGGAACAGTGATAACTGCTTGGGATACTTTTTCGCCCAGATAAGCTTCTGCGTCAGCCTTCAGCTTTTGCAGAATCATTGCGGAAATTTCTTCCGGGGAATATTTTTTATCATCAATAGTTACTCTGTAGCTGCCTTCGCCCATATGACGTTTAATGGAGCTGATGGTTCTGTCCGGATTGGAAACAGCCTGACGTTTAGCCAGTTGGCCAACAAGACGCTCACCATTTTTTGCAAAGCCAACAACGGACGGGGTCAGACGAGAGCCCTCCTGGTTGGTGATAACGGTAGGTTCGCCGCCTTCCATAACGGCAACAACGCTATTAGTAGTACCTAAGTCAATACCAATTACTTTAGACATAATGTATATCCTCCTATTTTGCTGTCCGTCGATAACGCAGCATCTGCTTCACAACGGTTCCTCAACGTACCTTTAGTACGCCTTCGTCACCGTTGCTCGCATCTACTACGTTCTCACCGGACTGACGTAATTTATAAATTTATTTATTGTAAAGAGTTTCGCAACATCAATCGTTGGAATTAACTCTTACTTTACTATGACGAATAACCTTATCGCCCAGCTTATAGCCCTTCTCAAAGACCATATCAATGACTTCATCGTCCAGCTCCGGATTATGACCACGCATTACTGCTTCATGGATATTGGGATCAAATTTTGCATCCTGAGCTTCGATTTCTACCACCTTGAGGTCCTTGAAGGTTTCTTCAAACTGACGACGGATTTTCTTCATGCCCTCGACAACGGCATCCACATTATCGCCCTTTTCGACGCTTGCTTCTGCACGCTCAAAGTTATCGAGAACCTTCAGGAATTTGCCAACCACATTTGCGGTAACAAAGGTGGAAAGCTGTTCCTTCTCTGTATTAGTGCGGCGGCGGAAGTTTTCAAAATCAGCCTGCAAACGCAATAAGCGGTTTTGCAGCTCTTCGATTTTGACATCCTTCGGATCAGCCTCCGGCTCCTTTTCTTCCTCCACAGCTTCTTCTGCTGCCTCAGCTTCAGTATTTTCAGCAGTCTGCTTTGCTTCCTGCTCCGCTTCAGCCGCGGCTTGCTTTTCTTTCATATCTGTATCTTGCAAGGCTCTTCCTCCTTTTATTTATCTAGCTTATCCGGTTGACGCTCAAACATCGTCTTCAGATATTTATGCAGGTAATCCATGACGGATATAACCTTGCCATATTCCATACGCGTCGGCCCCAGAACAGCCATCGTGCCTACGATCTGACCATTCAGACGGTAGGTAGCCTGCACCATGCTGCAGTCCTGAATGCCGGTAAACTTGTTCTCGCTACCAATCGTGATTTTCAGGCCGCTGTCCTCCCCAGCCTTGAGCAGATCACGTACAACGCGCTCCTCCTCCAGTATCCCCAGAAGATTTTTCACGCGCTCCACATCACGGAACTCCGGCTGATTCAACAGCTGCTTGGTACCTCCAAGGAAAACCTTCTGCTGCTGATGCTTGCTGCGCATCCGGCGAATGGATTGTACCAAAGAAGTAAAGAGCAGCTTGTCATCGGCGATATTGGTATGCACCGCCTGCAGCAGATCCTCAGTAATGTTTTCCAGCTCGCGACCCTCCAGCAGCCTGCTTACGCGGCCTGCCAGATAATCAAGCTCCTCCGGACGCATTCCCAAGGGAATTTCTACTACACAGTTGTCGACATTGCCGTCATCTGTAATAATGCACAGGATGGCGTGATGCTCATCAAGCGGCAAAAACTTCATATAACGGAAATGGGCACCTGCATCACGGTTAGCCAGCACCATGGAAACATTCTTCGTCATGCGGGAAAGGATTTTCGCCGTCGACTGGAAGATTTCATCAATGCTTCTGCGTCTTTCTGTAAACCAGCAGTTAATCAAGGCTCTGTCATTATCTGTCAAAGCATCTGGCTCAACAAGTGAATCTACATAAAGGCGATAGGCCTGCGCTGATGGCACGCGTCCTGCCGATGTATGCGGCTGCTCCAGATAACCCAAAAGCTCCAGGTCGCTCATCTCGTTACGAATCGTCGCGGGACTTAGACCAAGATCATATTTGCGGGCTATTGTGCGTGAGCCGACCGGCTCGGCAGTTGAAATATAATCTTCAATTATGAGCTGGAGAATTTTTTTCTTTCTATCGTTTAGCATATTCCCACCTCATTTTGATTGTTAGCACTCTCTCTATTGGAGTGCTAACATCTTGATACTAGGATAGCACTACCCTTATATATTGTCAACACCTTTTTTATTAACTTTTAATTTATCACAAAAACGTCAAAGATTTGATTGCCCACAGCCATGCCTCGCTCCGTCAGCCGCAAGACCTCGCTCTGCGCATCATATTCCACAAAGCCGCCGTCGATAAAGCGCTGCAAATCCTTGCCAAAGCGCTGCAGCACGTCCACGCCAAAGCGTGTCCGTGCCTCCGCGAGCTGCGCGCCTGCACTTCTCCGCAGGCCCATAAACATAAACTCCTCCAGCTGCAGCGAAGCGTCCAGCTTCTCCACCGTATACAGGCCGCTCGTGCGCCAATTCTCCGGCGTAAGCTGGCCTGCCTGCTCCACATATTCCTGCACGCTCTCCGCCGCCGTGCGCCGTGCGCCGCCGTCAAAGCCGCAGGCAGCCGCGCCAAAGCCTAGATACGGATGGTACTGCCAATACACGATATTATGCTGCGACTGCTGCCCCTGCTTGGCGTAATTGGAAATCTCATAACGTGCAAAACCTGCTTCATGCAAAAAGTTTTGCACCAGCTCATACATATCCGCCGCCTCGTCCTCATCCGGCAGCTGCAGCCTGCCGCTGTCGACGAGCTTTTCCAGCGGCGTTCCCTCCTCGACTATCAGTCCGTACACCGATAGATGCTCAATTCCCGTCGCCGTCAACCGCTCCAGCGTATCCCGCAGGCTCGCCAGCGTCTGTCCCGGCAGGCCATAAATCAAATCAGCGTTGATGCGTCTAAAACCGGCCTCACGCGCCAGCACCACCGCCTCCAGCGCCTGCTGCGCCGTATGGATGCGTCCGATTGTCCGCAGCTCGCTGTCCTGCAGCGACTGCACGCCGAAGCTGATGCGGTCAAAGCCAAGGGCGCGCAACGCCTGCAGCTTCGCTAAATCCGCTGTGCCCGGGTTCACCTCTATCGTCGCCTCACGCGGCCTGCGCCACAAGCCGTTAGCCTTCAAGGCCTCCACCAGCTGCACAAGGCATTCCATCGGCAGCGTGCTCGGTGTGCCGCCGCCAAAGTAAATGCTCGCCGCCTCGTCCAGATACTGCGCCTCCTCGCGCCGCGCCGCAATCTCCTGCGCCACGGCCTGCACATACTCCTGCTTCTGCGCGTCCTGATAGCCTGCATATGACGCAAAATCGCAATACAAGCACTTCTGCACGCAAAACGGTACATGCACATATATTGCCTGATAACGCTGCCACGGCTCCGCCGTAGCAGCCGCTGCTAATCTATAATTAAGCATAATAAATTCCTCCATAAAGTACCAAGCTTATCATAACATCGTCATTTGCGTAAAGTCAATTACAAAAAGCAGCCATTTTGCCTAACTAGGCCTTCAATCGTTGACAGTCTCCGTCTACGTCGGTATAATTAATATATTAGAAATAAATATGACAAAGAGGTATTAACATGAGCAAAATTATTCTTACCGGCGACCGTCCTACCGGACGCCTGCATGTAGGTCACTACGTAGGCTCTCTGCGCCAGCGTGTACAGCTGCAAAATTCCGGCGAGTACGATAAGGTATATATTATGATTGCTGACGCACAGGCACTCACCGACAACGCAGAAAACCCTGACAAGGTACGCAAAAACATTATCGAGGTAGCGCTCGACTATCTGGCTGTTGGTCTTGATCCGGCAAAATCCACGCTGTTCATTCAGTCCATGGTGCCGCAGCTCACTGAGCTTACCTTCTATTATATGAACCTCGTTACCGTGTCCCGTCTGCAGCGCAACCCGACCGTAAAGAACGAGATTAAAATGCGCAACTTTGAAGCAAGCATCCCGACCGGCTTCTTCTGCTATCCTATCAGCCAGGCTGCTGATATCACTGCCTTCAAGGCAACCGTTGTGCCTGTTGGCGAGGACCAGCTGCCGATGCTGGAGCAATGCAAGGAAATCGTGCATAAATTCAACTCTGTTTATGGCGAAACCCTTGTTGATCCCGACATCATGCTGCCGAAGAATGATGCCTGCCTGCGCCTGCCCGGCATCGACGGCAAGGCCAAGATGAGCAAATCTCTCGGCAACTGCATCTATCTTTCCGACAGCGCCGAGGATATCAAGAAAAAGGTTATGTCCATGTACACTGATCCGGACCACATCCGCGTACAGGATCCCGGCAAAATCGAAGACAACTGCGTTTTCACCTACCTCGACGCCTTCTCCCGTCCCGAGCATTTCGCAGAATTCCTGCCTGAATATGCCAACCTTGACGAGCTCAAAGCACACTACCAGCGCGGCGGCTTAGGCGACGTAAAGGTGAAGAAGTTCCTCAACAGCGTGCTGCAGGCAGAGCTTGCACCGATTCGCGAGCGCCGCGAAATGTGGCAGCAGCGCATCCCCGAGGTGTACGCTATTCTGCGCGAGGGCAGCAAGGTGGCCGAAGCAGCAGCAGCAGAAACGCTGCACGATGTACGTGAAGCAATGCGCATCAACTACTTCGACGATGAAGCGCTCATGAACCTGCCCTACGAAAGACAAAACTAAGAAAAACATATAAAAATTAGCCAGAGCTCAGGATTTCTCCTGCGGCTCTGGCTTTATTTTTTACATCATTTTCAGATACTTGTCATACATTGCGAGGAAGCCATGCATGAAGGCCGTTGCCTTCGCAAGATCCTCTGCATCAGGATGGCTTGCAGCAGCAGCCCAGCGTGCTTCGCTCTCCGGACTGGGGCTGTGCGGACTTCCGGCCGGCATCTTGCGCATCATAGCAATCAGCGCCGGATCAATCGCGCCACGAATCGACAGCGTAGCAAGCACCTTGCAATCCTTATTCAGCGCTACGCCTGCGTTCACCAGCGCGGTCACAGCATGATCGCTTGCGGGATCGGCGCCCAGCGTCTGGAACAGCACGAGCTTTTTGCCATGCAGCCCCTCCAGATACTTCTTCATCTTCGCGTTTGGCGCGCCCTTATCCACCCAGAAGCCAGCCACAACAACAGCAAAAGCGTCTGCTGCCGGAGCCTCGTCAACCTTCGCCAGCACGCAGCGCTCACCGGCGCTCTCGGCCAAGGCCTTAGCAACCTTCTCCGTATTACCTGTTTTGCTGTCATATACGATTAAAATATCCTGCATCATCGTATCCTCCTTTTATTTCATATTCTTCATGAGTCCCATCATTTTCTGACCGGCCTGCTCCATCAGTCCCGGCTTGCCATACAGTGCATATTCGGCAGCCGTGAGCAGCACTCTGTCCAGCTGACGGTAATAGTATTTGCCCTTAGCGGTAAAATGACACTGGCCGTCCATGCTATAAAGCAGTCCTAACAGCTCCCACTGCTCCAGCAGCGGTTTGAGCAGCTGCTGCCAATCGGCGTCGCTATACCTTTGCAGCGAAGCAAAATCAAGACAGCCTGCATCACACTGACCGGATAATTTATCCAGCAGATGATACTGCTCGCTCAGCCTGCCCATGCCCATAACAGCATACTGGCCTGCATGGGATTTTTTGACATAATCCGCCCTATCCATAGTCTTCATATACTTATACAGGCCAAGATGTCCGCCACAGGCTGTGCCGCAGGCAATCACATGCGCGCCGCTTTTTACCAGCGTATTATAATGGCTGCGTTCGTCCTCACGCATCGCCCAATGGCAGCAGCTCAGCGCCTTCGCGCCCTGCTCTGCCAGCAGCGTATCCGCTGCGATAAACATCTCTGCCAGCATTCTGTCATTATATGCATAGCTGATATTGCCCTTGGCGATAGCCTGTCCCAGCGGTGACTTCGGCATAATCTGCAGCTTATACAAATCCATGCCGCTCACGCCGCAGGCCAGCGCTGTCCTGATATCCTCCAGCAGCAGCTCTGTCGTCTGGCCGTTCAAGCCATAAATCAGGTCGATGATGACCTTGACATCCTTAGCTGCAACCTCCTCGAGCTTGGCCGTAACCTCTTCCTTAGTATTCAGCCTGCCTAAGGAGCGGCGCAGCTGCGTATCAAAGCTCTGCACGCCAAAGCTGAAGCGGTTGATGCCGCCGTCAAGGCAGGCATTCAGCTTATCCGCATCCAGATCATAAATGCTGCTTTCAAAGGTCAGCTCGCAGTCCTCTGTCAGCTTGGCTACGCTATGGATTTTTTGCAGAATAGCGTTAATCTGCTGCGGACTGAGCACAGAGGGTGTGCCGCCGCCAAAGAAAACTGCCTCCAGCTTCTGCTTCGCAAAAACGCCCTGCTGCTCTAAATGCTCCAGCTCTGCCAAAAGCGCCTGCACATATTCCTCGACCTGCTCAGCCTCGAACGGATTACGGTAAAAGCTGCAATAGGAGCAGCGCAGATTGCAAAAGGGAATATGCAGATATAACGCCGTCGGCTGCGCTCCCTGACCAGCAAACTCCTTAAGCATCTTCTCGGCCATCAGTCCCGGCAACGGTGTAGTCTTGCGCGGAATATAGGTCAGCTCCTTGAAGCTGGCCTCGATAGCCGTTTCTCCCTGCTGCCCTGCCAGCAGCGCATAATCCTCACGTCCATAAAAATCCTGCAGGTTTTTTGCGTAATCAGTCATTTTTCGTCTCCTTTACGATATCCGGATACAGCTTTGCTGCCATCAGTCGTACCGCATCAGGATAATGCAAGCCCGGGTTCAGCAAAAACAATTCATCAGGCAAATAGAAAACCTGGTTATTTTTTACTGCCTCAATAGAATTCCACGCTTCATTGCTCATGATCTCGCTCTTGAGCTTGCCTTCAACGTCCTGCTTCGCACCCATCGACGTAATAAAAATCACCTGCGGATTCTTCTCCAGCAAATCCTCCAGACTGTAGGGCGCCATGTCAGGCTGCGTGCCCATCGGTCCGCTCACGGCCTTCGTTGCTCCCTGCACAACATTATGCAGCTTGAGCAGCTTCGCGCAGCAGCCGGCAATGCTGCTTTCCTTCTCCAGCGTTATGCCCATGTTCGTCGTATGCAGAATCGCCACAGAGCGCTCGCTCTTCGGCAGCTGGCTGACCGTGCTCGCGATATCCTTGTCCAGCTTCTCAGCCATCGCCTTGCCCTTATCCTCCTTGTGCATCACCTGTCCCAAAACGACAAGACTATGCTTCACATCGTCGTAGGATTTCAGGCTCAGCACAATGACAGGGATATTATTCGCTTCCAGTGTATGCAGATAGCGCTCGTGCATGCCCTTATAGGCAATGACCAGATCAGGCTTCAGCTCCACGATTTTTTCTACGTTAATATTAAAAATAAAGCCAACCTCGGCAGCATCCTTCGCAAACTCCGGCACCTTGCCCAGCTGTGTCTTGGCGCGGCCAACAACCTTGCCGTCCACAGCCTCCACCAGCTCCAAAAACGACGGCGACAGAACAACAATTCTTTCAGGGATTTTCTTCAACGTAACAACACGCTGATTGTCATCGGTGATTTTTGTTGCATTACTCATACCAGCAGTATTAGTTAGCGATGTGCAACCACTCACACATAAGCATAACACAAAAACAGTAAAAATTAAACTAAAAATTTTTCGCATAATCCTTGCTTCCTCTTAGGCAAATAAAGCAGGCCACGAGGACCTGCTTTATTAACTTGCTTTACTAGCTTTGTTTAGAATTTGTATTCCATACCAACTCTGTACATACGGCCAAGATTGCCGTCAGAATAAGCACCAAAGTTCTGGTGATTGCTGATGTTGTCGATACCCAGATAAATTTTTGTATCCTTATTGAGATATCTGGAGGTCATAATATTGGCAATTGTGAAATCCTTGGTTTTATAATATGTGTTACCCATAATGCTTCTTTCCGTATCTTGGCAATAATAATTGATATTAGAAACAAGGTCAAAGTTAAAATCCCAAGCGTAAATATTTTCCGGTTGATAGGAAACACCAAAAGTAAACTGATGCTTAGCTCTATCGGATAAACGCTTATTGCCAGTTTTATCCTTAGCATCTAAGAAAGTATAACCGGCATTCAGATAAATATCCTTGCCCAGTCTATGCGAACCATACAGTTCCACGCCTTGCAAAATTGCTTCAGGAACATTTCTATAATGTTTGATTGCATCTTTTTCCGCCAGGCCAGGATGAGTTGTATTATTTGTAAAGGCCCCTGTTTTATAAGTTTCAATCAGATCTTTTACTTCGTTTCGGAAAGCACCTAAATGTACAGTAGCTTTTTCTCCCCAATCTTTTTCGATAGCTAATTCATAGCTTAAAGATTTTTCAGGTTTCAAATCTGGATTTCCTTCATAAAACTCGCCCGGAACAAGCCTCGTTCCCCCCGGTCCCATGTCACGCCATGCACCTGGAAACATTTCCCAATAATGATAAAGCTCATTTACAGTAGGAGTTTTGTAGCCTTGACCAATAACTGCTTTAATACGTACATCATCAGCAGCATTATAGGTCGTTCCAATCTGGCTCGTAATTTCACTGCCAAACTTATCACTATGATCATAACGAACAGAAGGAATAACTAACCATTTTGCATCAGGTTTAATTTCATCCTGAACGTAGGCAGCTAAATAATTAATTTCCGCTTCATCGTAAGCATCATGAACATTACTCATACCAGCAGGATTCTTTTTAATACGTGTACCTTCGCTCTTATCTTGTCGATATTCAAAACCCGCTGTAAGTTTATGCTTGTCACTTAAATTAATAGTATCTTTACCTTCAATAGTAGAGAGCGTTCTTTTTACAGTGTCAAATTTATTAGACACTTTAGATTCTGCTAAAATACCATTTTTGAACTTATCCTCACGAGATTGACTAGTATAATTTTTATCATATACAGACTTATAAGCTCTAAACATCCAGTCATGTTTATTATCATTACCACTATATGTCAAAGCATAATCAGTACGTTTGTTATCGTTTTTAACAACGCCATTTTTATTCGTTACGATTGTAGGCATCATCGGATGCATGCTAGGTGTAACCTTAGAAGAAAAACTATGCTCCTGATTATCTTCTTTTAATCTGCTAACATCAAAAGAAAGCTTGTTACCATTATCAAACGCATATCCAACATTCAAAGACAACGGCTGATTCTTACCATAGAAATTTGCTTCATTACCTTCTGAAACTTCATATGGCCTATTCTTATTCAGACCTGCATTAATTTTATAGGAGTATTGCTTCTCAGCTCCCTGCAAATAAAGATTGCTCTTATAGCCTGCACCCTTACCATTTTCGTACCAGCCATATTCATAGTTTATTGTAGCAATAGTTTTGTTAGGTGTCTTTGTAATAACGTTGATAACACCGCCGATAGCATCACTGCCATAGAGTGCGCCTGCTGGACCACGGATAATCTCAACTCTTTCAACGTCATCCATACGGATACGGTCTACATCCCACGCGTTGGCAGAGTTATAAGACAGCTCGCCACCCATACGCTTGCCATCCACCATAATCAGCACGTGACGCGATTCACTGCCGCGGATGCTGACGTTGCTGCGTCCCTGAAAGTCATTGAAAACATTGACGCCCAAAGCACCCTTCAAGGCATCGTGCAGCGTCTTTGCCTGTGTCTGCTCCAGCTTTTTGCTGTCGACAATCTCTACAGCGGAAGGCGCTTCCTTAACGCTCATCTCCGTTCTTGTTGCGGTAACAACTACAGCGTCTAAGGAATACTCATCTAATGCTTCCTGAGCAGCGAATGCTGTTCCCCCCAAAGTACACTACCGGTCAACAAGGTCGTCAGAACTAGTCTTTGCAGTTCTTTTTTCTGCATACTCATATCACTCCTATAAAAAATATATACTGATACAGCCGGCGCTTAATTAAATTTTGGCAAGTTTAAACGCAGCGTAAAACAGTCAGCTAAACGGGGTGTTTTTTCAAGCTTTTTATTTTTAATCTCCATTTCCATTCTCGTACCAAATCCTATCTGCAAGTATAGCATGTAAAGAATAGTAAGTCAAGAAAAATAGGATTATTATTGAGTCAAAAACAGTATTATTTTTATGTATATAATAAGCACTGTAACTATATCAGCTTATATATTCATATGTAATCTGATTGTAAAAACTACTTTCGCACAGAAAAAACCAGCCGCCTGAAGCTCTCCAGACGGCTGGTTTATTTTAATTTTATATTTTAATCTCTCAGTTTAGCCTTATAAGCTTCGGCAACCTCAGCGATAACCTTCTTCATCGAAGCATCGACCTCTGCATCAGTCAGAGTGCGGTCTGCAGCCTGATAGGTCAGGTTAAACGCCATAGACTTGCAGCCTGCGGCAACCTGCTTGCCGGTGTAGATGTCGAAGACACGCACGCCGCGCAGCAGCTCGCCTGCATGCTCGCGGATTACGCCCTCCAGCTCGGAGTTGGTAACCTCTACCGGAACAACAACGGCGATATCGCGGCTCATGCTCGGGAACTTCGGCAGATGCTTGTATTGCGGCACATGGGTAGCGCTGGCAACAAGCGGTTCGATTTCCATTTCCAGAACGTAGGTAACCTGGTCTAAGTCGAAGTTCTCCTGCACTACAGGATGAACCTCACCAAAGGAGCCGATAACCTTGCCCTCGACTACGATGTCGCAGCTCTTGCCCGGATGCAGATAGGGCTGGCCGCTACGAACCATGGTATAATCGTTGACCTGCAAGGCTTCGAGCAGGCCCTCAACGATGCCCTTCATATCATAGAAGTCAACAGCGCCCTTTTCCGTGCACCAGTTGAGCTCCTGGCGGCTGCCGCTCAGCACAGCGGTCAGCAGCTGGCGCTCTACAGGGTCAGCAGTCAGAGGCAATTCCTGCGGCAGGAACACACGGCCCACCTCGAACAGTGCAACGCTGCTGTTATGGTTGCGCAGGTTGAAGGAAGCAGTCTGCAAAGCGCTCGGAATCATCGTGGTGCGCATTACGGAGAACGCGTCAGTAATCGGGTTCAGCAGCTCGATGCAGCTGCGACGTGCATCATCAGCAGGCAGCAGCATTTTATCATAAGCGTTGGCCTTGATGAAGCTGTAGGTCATCATCTCGCTCACGCCAGCGCCAACCATATAATCCTGCACAGCATCCTTTACATCGTCCAGCACAGACTGATGGCCTTGGGTAATCGTCAGCTCCGGCTGATGGCTTTCAATGAAGTCATAGCCATGCATACGTGCAACCTCTTCGCTGATATCAGCATCGCATTCGATATCGCGGCGCCAGGTCGGAGCGGTAACAACAAGCTCCTCGCCGTTTTCTTCCACGCCAAAGCCCAGCTTGCTCAAAATCGCAATGATTTCCTCGCGGCTGATATTGAAGCCGATGCGGCCATTAATCTTCGCCGGGGTGGTGGTGATAACAGCAGGCTTCAGCTCCTCCGGATATGCCTCAACGATACCGCTGAAGGTTTCGCAGGCGCCCATCTGCTCTAAGAGATGAGCAGCACGGTTCAGAGCGTCGTGGTCGCGGATGGTGTCCACGCCACGCTCAAAGCGGCCGCTGGCCTCGCTGCGCAGACCAAGAGCACGGGAGGTACGGCGGATAGAAGGACCGTGGAAGGAAGCAGCCTCAAGAATAACGTTCTTCGTTGCGTCGGTAACCTCGGTCAAGAGACCGCCCATAACGCCGCCCAGGCCGGCAGCCTTCTCCGCATCGCCAATCGTAATCATAGCAGAGGTCAGCTCACGCTCCTTGCCGTCGAGGGTAACAAGCTTTTCGCCCTCCTCAGCACGGCGCACGATGAGCGTATGGCCGGCAACCTTATCAGCATCATAAGCATGCATCGGCTGTCCCAGCTCCAGCATAACATAGTTCGTTACGTCGACTACGTTGCTGATGGGACGCACGCCGCAGGCACGCAGACGACGCTGCATCCATTCGGGAGACGGAGTAATTTTGATATCCTTCAGCACGCGGGTAGCAAAACGGCTGCACAGCTCCGGCGCAGCAATCTTTACGTCCACATAATCGCTTGCCTTGCCCTCAGCAGCCTCCTTAACGTCCATAGCAGGCATTTTCAGAGGGCAGCCGGTGATAGCGCTGATTTCACGTGCCAGACCGATAATGCTGAAGCAGTCAGCACGGTTGCTTGTCAGGTCGATATCAATAACGGTGTCATCCAGACCAAGCACAGTCTTCACATCGACGCCAATCGGCGTATCCGCAGGCAGAATGAAGATGCCCTCGCGCTGCTCGGGCAGCAGCAGCTTGGAGTCAATGCCCAGCTCATCGGCGCTGCACAGCATGCCGAAGGAATCCAGACCACGCATTTTAGCCTTTTTCAGCTTCATGCCCTCGGGATTACGGCTGCTCGGCGGCAGCACGCTGCCAACCACAGCAACAGGCACAATGTCATACTGGTGTACATTCTGCGCACCGGTCAGAATCTGTACAGGCTCGCCGCCCTGGCCATAATCCATCATGCAAACCCACAGATGGTCGCTGTCCGGGTGACGGCTGATTTCCATAACCTTACCGGTAACAACGCCCTCCAGGCCTTCGCCCAATTTCTCCACCGTGTCAACCTCCAGGCCCACACGGGTAATTTTATCGCACAGCTCCTCAGTGGAGATGTTAATATCTACATATTGTTTTAACCATTCTAAAGATGCAAGCATAGTGATCCTCCTTATTTGAACTGACTGATGAAGCGTTGGTCGTTTTCAAAGAACAGGCGCAGGTCATCAATGCCATATTTCAGCATTGCGATACGCTCAACGCCCAGACCAAAGGCAAAGCCAGTCATCTTATCAGGATCATAGCCGCTCATGCGCAGCACGTTCGGATGCACTACACCAGCGCCAAGAATCTCCAGCCAGCCGGAATCCTTGCACACATGGCATCCGCCGCCCTGAGCATGGCAGATCGGGCAGGATACGTCGACCTCAACAGATGGCTCCGTGAACGGGAAGTAGGAGGGACGCAGACGCACCTTAACATCGTCGCCAAACATCTGGCGGCAGAACAGCTCCAGCGTGCCCTTGAGGTCAGCCAGGCTGATGTTTTTATCAACAACAAGGCCCTCTACCTGATGGAACATCGGGGAATGGGTTGCATCATAGTCACAGCGATATACAGTGCCGGGGCAGATCATACGAATCGGTGTGTTCGGCTCCATGCTTTCCAGAGTACGCGCCTGTACACCAGAGGTCTGCGTGCGCAGCAGATAGTTTTCGGTGATATAGAAGGAATCCTGCATATCCAGCGCCGGATGATCAGGCGGCAGGTTCAGCGCGGTGAAGTTGTGATAAACGTCCTCGATTTCCGGACCGTCGCAAACGTCAAAGCCCATGCGCATGAAAATCTTCTTAATCTCACGCAGAGTCAAGGTTACAGGATGCAGATGACCAGCCTTCGGCTTGCGGCCCGGCAGCGTGATATCAACCTGCTCGTTAGCCAGCTTATCAGCCAAAGCCTTTTTCTCCAGCACCTCGGCTGCTTCGTTGATTTTACCCTCCAGCTCAGCCTTGATTTCGTTAACAATCTGGCCGATTTTCGGACGCTCCTCGGCAGGCAGCTTGCCCATGCCGCGCAGGATTTCAGTCATCGGGCCTTTTTTGCCCAGATATTTAACGCGCAGATCCTTGAGCGCGTCAAGAGAAGTTACGGCAGCAAGCTCTTCTAAGGCTTGTGCTTTTAATGCTTCCAGTTTTTCTTTCATTTATTTCATCCTTCCTAAGGCACACCCTCTCGCTTCACTTCGTTCAGCACTCCCCCTTAAGCAAAGACCCAGTTTGTCGCAAGCTTGCGCAGCGAGAAACTGATGGTCGTGCTTATATCGTTTACGATGAACAGAGGAAGCATCTTCGCAAAACAGCAAAAGTTAGTCACCATAATAAAAAGAAAACGCCCCTGTTATTCCTATAACAGGGGCGAAAAAACTTCGCGGTACCACCCAAATTTATTCCTTCATTTGCAGCCTTAACGCAGCCATACGCCAGCCCTACGCAGCTAAATGCTTAGCCTTCAGGCAGGACACTCCCAAGGGAACTTCAGCATAATTCCGTGTGCGAAGCTTACAGCCGCCGACTTCGCTCTCTAAAACACTTCCTCACGCCTACTTGCTTGTTCATCGTGCTAGCAGGGGTCGATTCAATTTGATGTTAATTATAGCACATTTCCGGTTTAAATGAAAGTGACAGCAAGGGTGTTTTATTAAATTATTTTACGCAGAAGGTTGCCAACTTTATTTGATTCGCTTTTGAATATCCTCGATAGAGGGCAGCTGTTTTTACAGACTACTTACTTTATCCATAATAACTATATTATACCCCCAAGGAATTTGTGCAACTTGTTCTTGCAATTTACGTTTTATTTTTTACTTATACGAATTTCGCATATTTTCCCGTTAAAATACATGTAAAACTCAAATTGATTTTTCTTGAAACGATAACCATTAAAATCTTTTTCGCTTATCCAGTCATTATTTTTCAATAGTTTTGTGTACTTGTCTACAACTTGCTCTTTAGAAGCATAGAAAATATACTTAGTTTTAATGGAAAAATCTGAAATAGTCTCTTGTTTAATATCAAGCATCTTATGAGGTTCATCAATCATCAATTTGTACCACTCAATATATAATTCAGATTTTTCTTTTTCTCTAGTATAATGCTCTACTATACTAGAGTTTATTATAGTTAAAGTGGTAAATATCACTAGCATTAATGAACATAGCATTGAATATATGGTTCTTTTATTAAAATAATTAATTGCTTTCATTTTGATTACCTACGTATAGTTATTTCTACTAAAACAGGAGTACATTGTACGATTCTGATATACCCTTCAAACTCATGCTTACTATCTAAAGTCTTATTGAATTTTATAATTCTTCTTGATAGTCAATGTCTACTTCATGTTTTTGAGAAATCTCTTTAATGTAATAATCAAAAACATTTTCAGCACACATATCAGTAATAAGCAAAATGCGTTTAATATACATATGCGCATCAAAATCCTTTGAAAAATAACTTACATTTTTATGTTCTGCGCCTACAGGATCACGAATATCTTGAAAGGTTTGATATAATGCTATTTTCTGATTAGTCGCATACTGTGAAAGAACTTCTTTTCCAAAAAAAGTTTTTCCCCATATAAGATTATAACCCCAAATCATTGATATGAACAAACCTAATAAAATACCCATAGTGATGCCTAGATTAAAATTATTTTTCATCATCTCACAACTCCTCGCATAATATTTTTGCAAGTTAAAGCAACTACACCTTATTATCTAAAATGGTATGCTGTTGGACTTTATCGGTATCCATACAGGTTTATTTCCTATATTTGTTAACATTTCATAATATCCATTATTTTTTCTTACTACTTTCATCTTCGTTTTATCCTCATTGTAAACTATAGAATAATTACCATTAGGGTTATCATGTAAATATTTACTTATTACTTCGTCATATGATATCCAAATGTTTTTATCACTTCTATTGCCTATTTTAATAGTATTGCTTAATCCTGCAGCTATAGCAGCCTTAAACTCTGAACTCAGTCCAGCTTCTGACGAAATCTGTTCGCCACTTGATGACCAACTAGCACCAACATGAATACTTGCAAAATCTATACTTCCAGATACAGACCAACCCTCTATCTTATCAACTGCATTCTCACCACTTCCAAAATCAACTTCTACCATAGTAAATCCTACACCACGACCTTTATTTAATGGTTGCAAGCTTACAGCAGTTGTATCATAAATTATCAAGTCTTTAGGATTATTAGGATCTTTTACAACATAGCAACCAACTGTTACCCCACCAGGTCCATAAGCACCATTAATTAAGATTGCATAAGCCTTATTTTCTTCTAATTCATCCACATCGATTTTATTTATCATATTTTCCATAAAATCATGCCAATAGTTATTCTTAGTCCCACTCGCAGCAATACTCGCCCCAGCTTGGGCATTACCAGATACAAATTCAGCCACAACTGCTCCTAACACTGCACTTACCCATTGCATTTTATCAGGCTCATAATTAGCCGCTTTTTTAACTTCTTCAATAACCAGCTTGTTTATTCCAGCAGCAGTTGCACCAGCAAGAAAATCACCGCTAGTAAGCTTGCTCATAATCCCGCCAACAACTGCATGATAGAGAGCTTTCTGTTCGTTGCTGCCATCCATGTAGTGAATCTCATTATACGTCAATTCGCCAAACAAATTTGCTAATTCCTGGCGTTCTTCAATTTTTGTCTT
>OQVS01000975.1_pt1 | contig 19799 bp, 19 predicted proteins | sample 1691601 | NCBI WGS metagenome assembly OQVS01 (sample SAMN03418268, study PRJEB22391) | human gut metagenome | biome: human-gut; feature: organic feature; material: feces | host: Homo sapiens | place: Tanzania | collected 2013-01
AGGTGCAGGTACCATTTGCCAACATGAGGTTCCCAGGTCCAGACGGGACCGCCAAACTTCGAATCCCAGTTGCAGGGAAGCTCACGCGGTGTCCCCTCTTCAAAAATAAAGTAGTCCTGGTAGCGCTTGTCGCCCGCGATGGCTCGCTGAAACCACTCATGCTCGCTCGAAACATGGTTGAATACCATGTCGAGCATAAGGCCGATGCCGCCATTCAGCAGTTGCTGCGCGAGGAGTTTGACCGTTTTTTCAAACGCAACATCTGCTCTTATGGCCGTCCTGACCTGCCCGTATCGTTTGTAGGCAGTGTGGCCTACTATTTTCAGGACGTGCTGCGTAGTGTGGCCGCTGCCAACGGCTATGCCGTGGGCCGGGTGTTGCGCAGTCCGCTGTCTTGAAAAATGAAAATGGTAAAACTGTCTGCACTCTGCACTCGGGCTTGCAATCCCGTTGATTATCAATAAGTAATGCGTGTAGACAATGGTGCAGATAGTATGCACCATTGTCTGCACGCATTACGTTTGTCTGCACTTTCAGCCGCGAGGTGTCAGCCGCGGTGCAAACAGGTTGTGCCACAGAGAAAAAACAGTATAGGGGGAGCGGCAAACTTGTCCGTCCGACAGAAATTCCGCCCCCGCATAACAAGAACTACGCTCCCGAGCGTCCGCCCTCAGTCATGCGCAGTGCAGACAAGTGCAGATGGTAGTGCACACGTTTTTGAGAGTTGTCTGCACGCTGTACCCCCGTTGAAAATCAATGCGTTATATGCCAAAAGTGCAGAGTGCAGACAAAATAGTGCAAAACACTTTATGGGGTGATAAAAACATCATCACACCCGTTGGCATATCTTATTATCCAACGGGTGTGATGATGTGATGTGTGTAGTAATGTACAAGCAACTGTAAGGTTGCTCATTGCCGGCCCCGTGCAATTAGTATCTCAATATCTGTCCGGTGCGCAGACGTGAGGTAGACTTCATGCGGTTGGTCTTGGCCAGCTTGTCCTCGCTCATGCCCAGTTTGCTGGCAATGCTTGCAAGGGTTTCGCCGCGCTCCACTTTGTAAAAGTGTGTGGCAGTCATGGCAATGGCGTCCTCGCTGTCGTGCGACTTGTTGGCTGCCAACAGCATAGAGGCATTGCCGCTGTCGTTTTTGTGGAAGGTGTAAAAGTCGCCAGTCACGTCCTGTGCGGGGAAGTTGAACAGCAATTCGGGGTTGATGGCCTCGCCCGCCAAGCGTGTTTCAAAGTGCAGGTGTGAGCCAAACGAGCGGCCCGTGTTGCCACCCAGGCCGATAGGCTCGCCGGCCTTCACAATTTGGTCGCCCTCAACGAGCTGTTTCGACAAGTGGCCGTAGATGGTCTCGAGTCCGTTGTTGTGGCGTATAACCACGTAGTTGCCGTAGCCACCGGCATCGTAGCGTACCACGCGCACTTTGCCGTCGAATGCGGCCACAATGGTGTCGCCGGTGCACACCTTGATGTCGAGCCCTTTGTGCACACGCTTAAAGGTGGCGCGGTAGCCAAAGCGCGATGTCACATTGCGTGAGGGGGTGGGCATACAAAAGCCTCGCAGGTCGATGCGGTAGGTTTCGGGCACCTCGTCGTGCTTGTAGGGGTGTGCGCGGTTGGTAACCCATGAGTTGTACACGTCGCTGCTGAAGTCGGTGTTGATGTCGCGGTCAACAGCGCGTTGTATGGCCACTGAGTCGACAGCGCGCAATCGGCGGTCGACGGGGGCTTGACGAGCAATTAAGTCTTGGCAAAAAGCGGCGGTGCTGACGCTCGCCATGGCAATGGCAAGAACAGCACGGCGCAGAGTGGATATGTTCATTGGTCTGCGTAATGTTTTAATAGTAGCCAGTCGCATTTGCGCCGTCCGGTTTCCCCTTCGCATATCTTCAATCGGGCGTTATGCAAGTGTGGCTTGCTAAGATTTCCGCCACAAAATTACTACATTTACATGACAATCACGCGTTTATGAGTGTTAAATAACGGCGGACGGGGTTTATTTGTTTGCATATTTTCTGCATTTGTATGCCTTTTAAGGGTTGGCAGGCATACCGATAGGTGTGGCGTATGCACATGAACCACCGATAACACATGCCATAAGTACTGCACTCGGGTCAGCTCCAATCTCTGTGGCAATTGATACGCAGATTGGAACCAAAAGTGCTGTGGTGGCGGTATTTGACATAAAGTTCGTAAGTACACAGCAAAGCATGAACACTACGAATGTGAGAACGTATGGTGATGGATTTTTGCCAAGTATACCGATAACCGCTGTTGCGATTTCCTCACCTGCCCCGGTCTCCTGAAGCGCCGCTGCAAGTGAAAGTGTTCCACCAAATAAGAAAATGGTTTTCAAATCTATTGATTTAAGTGCGTTTTTCTCACTGATAACGCCTGTAATGATAAGGGCAAGTGCTCCGACACAGCCGATGACACAAAGCTTGATGCCAATCTTGTCCTCGAAAATCATTCCCAAAAGTGTAAGGATTAAGATAATCAATGACATCATCTGTTTCCATTTAGGTACATCTGAGAAATCCTTCTGCTCATCATATGAGCTTTCTGTGCTGCCCTGCTTTTCAGGCAGGAATTTGTATCCTATAAATGCAAAGTACAGAATACCTGCTATAAGTATCGGAAGTCCTACCTTTGCATACTCGAAAAATCCAAAGCTAAGTCCCATCTCTTCCATAGCTGATTCTGCTATCAGATTTCCCGGTGCTCCGATGAGGGATAAATTTCCACCCATGGCTGCCGCAAAAACAAGTGGCATAAGAAGTCTCGATCTCGAGTATCCTGATTTTGCAGCAATTCCGATAACTACCGGAATGAGAACCGCTGCAGTTCCTGTGTTTGAAAGTACTCCGCTCATCAGTCCCACGATTACCATGATTGCTATGATAAGCTGCCTCTCTGTTTTGGCGAAGTGTGTGACCACTCCTCCGATTTTGTTTGCCATACCGGTTTCAAACAATGCTCCTCCGACGATAAACATCGCTACGAAAAGAATTACGTTGCTGTCAATAAATCCCGAAAAGGCTGTTTTCCAATCAAGTACGCCTGTGACAACAAGACCGACACATACTATCATGGATGTAACCCCAAGTGGAATCTTTTCCCACACGAACATCACAACGGCAAACAATAAGAATAAAAGTGTTATTGTTGCTGGACTCATATCATTTTCCTCCTCCGCTTAGTATTTGATATTTGATATTGTATCCAATTTCTGAGTCTAAGATATAACAAAAAACCGAAATCGTCAATACCCTTTTGACAATTTCGGCAATTTAAATATATTACACCTATTCAGTTTGTGCATCTATTACAAGTAATGTGTTAAATTAGTAACTTACATCTACACATAATATGTCAGCATATCATCACGGCTACGCATGATATGCTCATACATCCTCTGCTGTGCAAGCTGCACATCATGAGCCTTGATTGCTTCGTATATGGCCTCATGCTCCTTTATGGAAATTCCCGCATATTCCTCCTCCGTGACCATGCTGCCCATTGAAAGTCCGTTCCACAGCTCTGCAATCATATTTTCCATCTTTTTGTTGCCGGATGCTGCCCAGATTTCACTGTGAAACTCGCGGTTTAAATCCGCATATCTGCTATAATCTCCGGAAGCTGTCATCTCCTTTGCATCCAGATATGACTGCTCTATCTTACTGATATCGATATCCGGTGACGCAGCAAGACCGGCACACGCGCTCTCGAGTATTCCTCGAAGCTGGTAATGCTCCCTTATGTACGTTTCTGTAATTCCGAGTACTATTGCACCCTTATTTGGTCTTAGCTTGATAAGTCCGTCATGCGCTAATATCTGAAATGCCTCACGTACCGGAGTTATAGATACATTAAGCTGCTGCGCTACACTTTCCAGTGTAAGGTTTTCTCCCTCTTTTATCTGTTTTGACAAAATTGCCTTGCGCAGTTCCGATGCTACACGCTCCTTCGCTGACGGAATCTTTATCGGTTTAAGTCCTAGCATAATTACTTTTTCCTCTTGTTATCTTTTATTTTTATACGTTTCGAATCATCTGTCATTATTCAGTATAAAATACTCACCAATTACCTGCTGCTTTCTGCCCTCTCTGCTATAACAGCCTCACAAAGACTTCCAAAATATTCTCTGAGGAGCTTTCCTGCTGCATTTATATCTTTATCTGAGTATGCCGTTGCTATTTTCGACAACAGCCCGAGCCGCAGCGCATTTTTTCTACCTGCCTGCGTCTCCTCCACTGCAAACCTGATATAGCACCAGAGGCCATTTTCAAGAATATGGGTAAAATACTCGTTGTGACTGTTGGATATAATTGTCTCATGAAACTGTAGCTCTGCCGATGTATTTTCATTTATAGCAGATGTCTCATGTGCACAATTTGGCTGCTCATTGTTATCACTGACCGCTTTTTCCCATAAACATATACCTGACTGCAGCATACCCTTTAACAGTTTTATCTCCACATCTGAAAGGAGCTCATAGATTTCCGTTATCACCTCGTCCGAAAAATCAGCCACCACCACATGCCTTGTTGCCAGTCTCTTCGCCAATCCCTGCGACTCAAGTATTTGCAATGCCTCCCTGATTGGTATTCTCGAATAACCGAGACTATCCGCAAGCTCTTCCTGACGCAATGGGGCTCCTGATGACATACGTCCTGATAAAATTTCATTCTGAATAGCTTCCGCTATATAATCACATACTCTTTTATTTCTCATAATATATTTATTATATCTGATTTTGGATACAATTTCCAGTCTAACTTATTACACCGATTTATCTCAATTTATCTGAACCAATTTATCCTAATCCCTCGTATCCGCATAATCCATATCAAACCCAATCCACACCTTAGTTCCTTTTCCAAGCTCTGACTCCATACGGATTGTATGTCCCAGCTTATCTGCCATCTGCCTGCACAGATAAAGTCCAATTCCCGTAGCCTTCTTATCGGCATGACCATTGTAGCCTGTGTAACCCTTTTCAAAAACACGCGGCAGATCCTCTGCTTTGATTCCTATTCCGGTATCCTTTATTGTGATAAAAAACCGATCTTTTTCCTCTGCAGTTTCTATTGTAACAAACCCCTTCGGTGTATATTTTATGGCATTTGAAAGTACCTGTTCCAGTATAAATGCAAGCCATTTTTCATCGGTATATACCTGTTTTTTTGTACCTGAGTAATTTATCCCAATATGCCTTCGGATCATAATTTTTGCATATTTTTTAATGGTATCACGTATGACACCATCCAGACTGACTTTTTCGAGCACAAAATCATTTTCGGTGCTGCTCACACGCTGATACTGCAGCGCCATGCTGACATATTCCTCTATGCGGAACAATTCATCCTCAAACGAGTCCAGGTTATCCGACAGTTCTGTAAGTGTAGCCTGCGGTTCCTCATCACACATCAGCTGCCCAAGCTCCTCCCGCTCTGCCTCAAGCAGTAGTTTCATAGCTGATATCGGGGTCTTTATCTGGTGCACCCACATAGAATAGTAGTCTCTCATCCGGGATTGCCTGACTGCAGCACTGCTTTCTGACTCACTTCTTGCAATGCTTTGATTTTCCAGCAGCCGGTGATAAAGTATCTCCACATCATCTGTTGCTTCCGGAAGCTGTGCCTGTTCCTCAACCGGACGCTTTAAAGCATTGCTTAGAGCCTTTACCTTGCTGCTATATCTGAAAAATCCAACCAAAACTGTTATCAGAAGAAGTATTGCATCAAGCACTGCTGCATACACCACATCCTGTTTGCGCGCACCAATCAGGTACATGTAAAGCAAATGGATGCATGACATTGTGACTATCATCAGAATCCATATATAGTTTTGTTTTATAAAGTTTGTCAGATGCGGTTTGTTTTGTGTTTTTGCCATGACCTCTCACCCCAGCCTGTACCCAAGCCCCTTTTTTGTGACAATAAAGCTCTCAAGCCCTATAGAATCCAGCTTTTTACGCAGCCTGTTGACATTCACCGAAAGTGTATTCTCGTCCACATACGCATCACTCTCCCACAGCTTCTCCATTAGAAGGCTACGTGATACAATCCTTTCTTTGTTGTCAAAAAGTGTCTGCAATATTTTGAGCTCATTCTTTGTAAGCTCGAGCTTTTTGTCGCCATAGGTTATGGTGGCATCAGATATGTTGAGCATAGCGCCATTATGCTCCAAAACACTGTTGTTTGCGCCAAAATCATAGCAGCGCCTGATGATAGCCTGTATCTTGACGGTCAGCACCTCAAGGTCAAACGGCTTTGCTATAAAGTCGTCTGCGCCCATGCTGACAGCCATCACTATATTCATATTATCAGCTGCGGATGACAGAAAAACCACAGGAACCTTTGATACCCTTCTGATTTCCGTACACCAGTGATACCCATTGTAAAACGGCAGACCGATATCCATAAGCACAAGCTGCGGATCAAATGCCGCAAACTCTGACATTACAGCATCAAATTTCTGCACCACATGCACATCATAATCCCATTTTTCCAAATGTCTTCTGACAAGCTTTGCTATGGTCTCGTCATCCTCAACCAAAAATATTCTATACATTATTTTCCGCTTTCTTCCATGATAATCTCAGCCGCATCGATGATGAGCTGTGATGCCTTCATACGAAGTAAATCCGGCTTGAGCTGTGCCTTTGGAAGCACCTGCTTTACGACGTCAACAGGCTGACCATACTTCTGTGAAATAAGCTCATACTGCTCATCCATCTCCTCGTCAGACACAGTGATATTCTCCACTCTGATGATTTCATCGAGAACAGCCTCAAGCTTTGCCTGCTTCTGTGCTACCGGCTTGAGCTCATCCTTTAAGCTGTCCATAGTCTTGCCTGTCATCTGAAGATACTGCTCCATAGCCACACCCTGCTGTGCAAATGATGCCGCCATCTGCTGAAGCTGCATATTTACCGCTGTCTCTACTGCCTGTGGCGGAACAAGGCATGAGCTGCTTTCAAGAATCTGGTCATAGAGCTTTTCTCTTGCCGCATCAGCCTTTCTTGCCTCTACCTGGTACTCGAGATACTCGTTGATATATTTCTTTAAATCCTCCACTGACTGTACCTCCGGGAAATTGAGAGATGCTGCAAACTCATCGTTCAGCTCTGCTTCCTTCTCATTGTAAATCTCGTGCAGCTTAACCTTGAAAACAACCGCTTTGCCTGCAAGCTCCGGCGCATGATACTGCTCAGGGAATGAGAGATTGATGTCTCTGTCCTCACCGATTTCCATGCCTACAAGCTGCTCCTCAAAGCCCGGGATAAAAGAGCCTGAACCGATTCCGAGAGGGTATTTCTCAGCCTTTCCGCCCTCAAACGCAACTCCGTCCTTAAAGCCCTCGTAGTCGATTACTGCTGTGTCGCCCATCGCAAGTGGGCCTGTTTTCTGCTCCCTGACAGGATTTCCTGCGAGAAGTGTAGCTATCTGTGAATTAACATCCTCCTCTGTATATGCAATATAAGGGATGTTTGCCTTTAAGCCTTTGTAATTTCCTAATACGATGTCCATGTTTATACCTTTCTTTTATGTGTATTTATATCTGCTTAACGAAGCTGTTATATGCAAATAGTATACACTAGTTACCAAATAAAGCCAATAAAAACTCTTTTTATTTGCAGGCTTAATTTCTTACTGCCTTAAAGCACAGCCATCTATGCTCAGCTTCCTTAAAAATCAAAAAACCAATTCCCACCATAACCGGTGTATACAGTCCCAAATCCAGCCAGCTTTTTACATGCCATCCATAATATGCCCCTCTCATAAGAATTGCTGAAAGCTGTCCAAGTATGACCGGTATCATAATATTTTTTCCAACTACTATAAGCTTTGCTTTTCTCAACTTTTTAAGGTCAACCGGCGAATATATATATTTCTCAAATATATTAACTTTTCTACCATTTTCCCATATATATGTAATGTATCTGGACTGTGCATAATACAATCCTAATGTAAAAAATACCACCATAATATAATAATAAAGATCAAATTCAGTATTCATTACACCACAAAATGCACCTGCGATTACCACAAAACCCATACCCATATTCATGAGGACATACGTTCCGCAGGTCTCAACCATCATGCGCTTTTTCCAATTGTCGTGCTCCGTTTTAATCAGGGTACTCATATTCATTTCACATCTCCATCTGTTTTCTATTGCGTGCTGTACGCATAATACAATTCATAAAATCATACTATTCTCATCCCAGTGTGACCGCCAGCAATTATAAGCTACTCCAGCATCTCACGCATTGAATATTCTCCGTTCTTTATATCTATAACATAGTCTGCCACCCTCGACAAATCCTCGTCCAGATGCGTGGCAAAGAGTATTGTCATCTCATACTCTGCCACAAATTCCTGCAGTAATTTTAAGAAGTCATCCCTGAACACAGGGTCTAGATTGGCAGTCGGCTCATCCATCAGAAGCACTTTGGGTCTGTATGCTGCCGCAAATGCAAACTGATACTTTATCATTTCTCCTGTAGAAAACGAGCACAATCTGCGTCTTGGGGAAAGCTCCAAATGTGCAAGCATCCTGTGATACTCCTCACTATCCCAGTTCTTATAAAATGGACTGTATATTTTTTCGTTTCCATTGGCATCCTGCGACAGGTAGAATTTCCTGTCCTGCGAAACTATTCCTACAATCTCTTTTACCTTGGTCTTATTTTTTACAACATCAAGACCGTCTATGTATATTTTGCCCTTCATTTTGTCATACATTCCAAGCATCATATGAAGCAGTGTGGTCTTTCCCGCACCGTTTTCTCCCTGTATGCCTACAATGTAGCCCTTTGGTATTTCTATATTTGCAGGCTTAATCACAAATTTTTTTAATTTTAAAGCGGCATTTTCTATTTTTATAATTGTCTCATCCATTATTTTTCTCCCAATACACGAACCATATCTATTATATCCTTCAAGGTCATTCCGGCATTCTCACAATCTGCAAGCAGCTCTGACATCCTGTTCTCAAGATTCATCATCTGTTTTTTACGCAAAAGATCATTTTTCTGCTCGCACACGTAAAATCCACGCCCCGGCACCGACTCTATTACGCCTTCCTTTTCCAACTCCTCATAAGCACGCTTTGTCGTAATCACACTGACTGCCAGCTCCTTTGCCAGCACTCTGATCGACGGCATGCCATCGCCTGCCTTAAGCTCACCGCTTACCACTGCATCGCGTATCTGATTTATAATCTGCTCATATATCGGCATACTAACTGTTGTTGAAATGACTATTTTCATACACACCTCTACGCAATTTTTTTGTCTTTTTTTGATTCCGCAAACTCGTAATCTGCCATACAGCGAACAATATCGTCATAATATTTTTTCCTGTAGGATACAATCATCGATATAAAAAACACACCTATCACTAAAGAAATTAATATCTGAACCAAATCCAGCGAGCTGTCATTCTGGTCATAGCTTGCGGCAACAACCGCCGCAGACATAAACATGATTACATCAAATGTCGTTAATCTGCCCGGATTCACGCTGCCCAGATAATTGTCAAATGAAGTACAATACAAAATACCTGCCATTACAAGCATCTCACACATATAATAGACTATTCCCGATACTGTCAGAGTCTTATCAGGGCTGATTATTGCTGTGATTAATATAGGTAAAAGCAGCACTATATACGACACACGGAATCTGTATTTGAACATTTTTTGTATGTAATGCTGTCTTTGTTCTCTTGAATACGGAGCCAGATACATATACTGCGGCAATTCGAATGCGCTTCTATTATGATTGCTGAAAATGGAAAAAATGCTGATCATCAAATTGTATATATACATTACCTGATTCAGGCCTCCAAATGAGCCTTCTGTAATTCCAAGCCAGAATAATGGTATCATAACTATGGCCAAAACAAGCTCACGCCTGCTGCTATCCAAAATATTTTTCCACAATATTTTCGGCATTTTCCTTTCCCCCTTTCACCAGATAATGTATCAGCTCCCTGATATCCGGAGTATGCTCTTGAAGCTCTCTGTCTACCAGAATACATTTATCCCTTATAACCATGGCAGTGGAGCTGTATGTGCCTTCTTCCATGTAAACCACTGCTTCCTTGGGTATCAGCTTACATTTATATACAGGTCCTGTAACTATCCGAAAATGCTCACACGCAGCATCCTTAGGCTTAAAAAACAACAGCCTCCCTGCCTGCATATATGCAATATAGTCTGCTATTCTGTCCAGATCCTCCGTAATATGAGAAGAAATGATAATGCTTTTTCCATCATCCGACACAAGCTCTGTACACAACCTTAAAAAATCCTCCCTGAAGTGCTTGTCAAGCCCTGCAGTTGGCTCATCGAACAAAAAAAGCTTTGCTCCATACGACAGTGCAAATGCAAGCTGCGCTTTGATTTTCATACCTTTGGACAGTTTTTTGTATTTCTGCTTTCTATCAAGGTTAAATCTTTCAAGACATCCCAGATACTTTTCCATATCAAACCGCACATACATCTGCCCATAGTATTTTCCGAGCTTTTCGAGATTTATATTCTCATCAAAAAATCCCTCATCACCTACTACCGCTATTACTTCCCTGGCGGCTGCCTCATCGCTGTTTAAATTGTGTCCATCTATCACTATGTCTCCTGTTGACCTATACAGTCCCATCAGGCAGCGTAAAAGCGTTGTCTTGCCTGCTCCGTTTTCTCCTACAAGGCCGCATATGTAGCCCTTTGGCAAATGAAACGATATGTTTTCCAGATGAAACCTGTCCTCCCCGGACATTTCCTTATCCAATTCATGAACCCTTAGCATAACTCTCTCCTTTGCTTTCCCACAATTAAAATAGGTGTGCATATACTGTATATATAAATATATACAGTATATGCACACCCTTGTCAAGATATATTCTAAATGTTTGTGTACTACGACAAATATTACAATTCAATCAGGAACAGAAATGCCAATCCATAATAGGTCACAACTGCCACCAAATCATTCACTGTCGTAATAAGCGGGCCTGACGCAACCGCCGGGTCAATCTTTATCTTGTGGAAAAACATCGGAATCACCGTGCCCACAAGGCTTGAAATTGCCATTGCCACAAGCAGTGAAACTCCTACGCAGCCAGATACCGCAACTGCTCCAAGCCATGTGTAGCCCTTGAACAGATGCACATATATTCCCAGAAATACAAGTGCCATTATTCCGAGCAAGCCACCATTTACAAGGCCTATTCTTACCTCTTTTACTACGAGAAAAAGCTTCTGCTTACCGCTTAAATTCTCATCCATGAGTACTCTGATTGTAACAGCAAGTGACTGTGTTCCTACGTTTCCTGCCATATCAAGCACCAGCGACTGGAAGCAGATGACTATCGGCAAAGCCGCTACCACATTTTCAAATATTCCAACTACGGAAGACACTATCATTCCAAGGAAAAGCAGGATGATAAGCCACGGCATTCTCTTTTTCATGCTCTGCAGCGTGGTTTCCTTCAGATCCTCCTCTGCGGTCAGTCCGGCGAGCTTTGCATAGTCCTCGCCCATCTCATTGTCTACCATCTCTACAATATCATCAGATGTGATGACTCCGAGGATATGCTTATCCTTTGAGAGCACCGGAATTGAATCCTCCGCGTAGTCCTTGATTGTGTCGATACAATCATCGATTTTCTCATGGTCTAGCACATACGGATATGAATGGGCTATAATGCTTTCCAGATTCATGCCCTCCCTGGCTGTGATTAAATCCTTTAAATCAATAGCTCCCGCAAAGCATTCATCTGAATCAACCACATATATGGTCATGATATTGTCGTTTTCGCCCGCCTGCCTCACGAGCTGGCTCATCGCCTGCTTCACTGTCAGGCCGCTCGGAATACAGATGTAGTTGGTTGTCATATAGCTGCCGATTTCATCATCGTCATATGACAGAAGCATCCTGACATCCTTTTCCGCTTCCTCATCCAGATGCTCTACAATCTCCTTCTTGTCCTCATCCTCCAGATTTTCAAGCAAATCGACAGCATCATCCGAATCCATCAACGATACTACCCTTGCAGCCTGCTCCACAGACAGCTCATCAAAATAGGCCTGCGGCTCATCAAGATATGCAAAAATCTCCGCAGTCCGCTGTGTGCCAAGGAGCCTGTAAAGACGTTTACGCTCCTTCTCGTTCATTCCTGCAAGCATATCAGCAATATCATTCTCATGATAATCTGACAAAACCTCCAGAATTTCCTTATCCGTTTTGTGACTTCTCAATAAAACAAGAAGCTCTTCGTATTTCTTTGTATTCATGTCTATTTCTCTCCTTTCTCATTTCGATAGCATTTTCCACATAAAATAAACATATGTGGCTCTCCAAAATCACATGATTTTGAAGCATAAAAATCATTCCATGATAGAAAGGACGAAACCCGTGCACTCTATAAATCTGCGCACGAAAAAAGCACCTAACGGTGCCCTGATATATAAACAAGTATGCATTTGTGCACAGCAAAATACAGCACGGCGTAAGCTGATATTCCTAAATATTCCTACACTGTACCACAAAAAACTGTCCGGTGATGAATCCTTCCACGGACAGAATCCACTATGCCTGCCAATACAATACTCACTTGTATATCAGCACCGATGTTGTTCTTACTTCGCCCAAGACCATCACTACTGTCCATGAAATTCACCTCCATACTTAGATTCTAAAATTAATGTAATCATTAACCGTTGAAATTGTATCATCAATATACACAATTTTCAACCCATTTATAATATCTTAAGAAACATCATACCTATATTTTCACGCGCGATAATTTTGCCACAACGTAAGGGGCGTAGGTCCCGGGTCTCGGTGTGGAGTGGCGGCATGTGCTCTCGCGTGAGCGCATAGCGAAGCTGCCTAGATACTGTAGAAATTATGCCCATGAAACACAAAAATGCCCCGCCAAGGACGGCGGGGCAAGGATTATATTTTTTACTGGTTCTCTGTCGGTTCATCTGTCTCAGACTCACTGTCGTGCTCCACGGCAGGATCCACATATGTATACGCATTCTCAGACTTTCTGAAAATAGTATCACTAGATCCAACCTGGCACACAGTTATCTCGTCACCATCACTGATGTCTTCCTTATTGATAGCAAGCACACCTGCTGAGAGATAAGTCGAAGCCACCTTGGAGTCGTTGATATAAACCTTACTCCAGTTGGTAAAGTTGTGACCGTAAATATATACCGTATCACCGGTCGATGAATCAGACACATTTGTAATGTCCACCTTGTCAATTCCCATGACAAGATCTGAAGCCGGATATAAATCTACGCCGTTGTAGCAGTAGCGCTTTCCATAAAGGATATCGTACTGTAACAGGTCAAGACCATCCTGATATGATGCCTCATCTGTACTGTTCATCTGAGTCTGATGATAGTTCATGATAGTTCCCTCATGGATACCAACAGTGTCTGTAGTCTGGGCAAGAAGCTGGTAAGCATAAAGGTCAGCATCCTCCTTTGGCAACCCCATGTTGTTCCATGTGATGTACTTTGTCTTGTAGATATCACCTGACTTCATATCAGAATTCTGAAGTCCCATTGTAGGAAGGTGATCGCCAAACATAACAACGATGGTGTCCTCATCTCTCTTAGAAAGCTCATCTGTGAGCTCCTTGATGAAGCGGTCAGCCTCGTTGAGCTGATTTACATAATATGTCCAGGCATTTTTCATGCCCTCATCCTCAACACCTGATACAGTGTATGTAGGATTTTCAATAACAGGCTCCTTTGGATAATCTCCGTGAGTGCCAACTGTGATGATATAAGTAAAATCAGACTGATCCGGTGTAGCATCAAAGGTCTTCATTGTCTCACTGACAAGGATATCATCTGTAGGCCAGCTTCCGTTTGGAGTGTACTCTGTGATATTCATGAGCTCCTTGCTGGTAAAGGTATCAAAGCCCATCTGTGAAAATGCATTGGTACGGCTGTAGAAATTACCACCGTTGTTGTGCACTACGTGTGTTGCATATCCAATCTTAGATAAATCTGAGGCAATGCTCTCGCAATCTGTCTGCTTTAATATAGTCTTGTATGGATACTCTCCTGTACCGAAATACTGCATGCTGAGTCCTGTAAGCATCTCAAACTCTGTGTTTGCAGTTCCTGCTCCGACTACAGGTACAGTCAGATATCCGCTTGAATAGTTTTTCTCAAGCTCATGGAATGTAGGAATAGGATCCTCATTCACCTGAAGGAAATTAATCTCGTCCGGGTCACAGAATGACTCTAAAAGCACACAGATGATGTTTGGACCGGTCTTTCCGTCCACTGTGGTGGTCTGCTTCTGTGAATTGACCTTCTGCTCCACATCTTCCACATTCTGCTTATTGTAATCCTCCGGCTTTTTCATTCCACGATCCACTACAGTAGATGAAAATGAGTATACAAAGCCATAATCATCATAGCCCTGAGCGATATTTGAATAGTAGCTGGCAACTACATTGGTATTCTGTGCCACATTGGTTGTGACAGGGATTGCTACGAAAAGCAGTGCTAAAAATGCCACTGAAACGCCTGCATAACGGATTTTGCCTGTATATTTAGGTCCCTTGATAAAAAGTGCCACAAGAAACAGTGCAAATGCACCAAGTCCAAATACAACTATTGTAGCCTGCTGCGCTGTAAAATAGCTGGTATTGTTCATGGCTAAAAGCTCCGGAATACACTTTAAATCAGTATAACCAAACGGTGTGACACGGTTTGAAAGCACACAGCCGTTGATGATTCCGAGTATAGTCCAAAAGCCTGTGATTATTACCCTTGCAAAAGCCCTGCGCCTGAACAGATACACAAGCGAAAATGATACAAACACTAAAAATGAGTTGTACATAAACGCAAGTGTATGTGCATCTACGAACTTACATGCAGAGATAAAGCTCCTGCGCGAGATAATCTCTACTATAAATACGATAGCCATAGCTATGATTGCATGGAATAAAAGCGAATATTTATTTAAAAAATCAATTCTGCGATAATATTTTTCTGAATGAATCTTGTCTTTCTTTACAAAGAGCTTTTGTTTAACGACATTCAATACATCAAATATTTTCTTCATCTTTTCCTCCTATTTGCCTTTCTTTTACCTTCTCTTTACTACATGATAATATAGTCAAAAATATGCACAAAAACAAGAGCATTTTTTTATAAAAATTGACGTCAAAAATATTGTTTTTGGGTAAATATTGATAATAAAATTAACTCTTTTTACCTTTTTTGGTTGTTTTCGTAAATTTTCAGTATGAAAACTATTGTTTAATCCGTGGGTAATATGATTATGAAGCCAATGGAACGAAATGTAAATAGGGAAATTGCATATTTAAAGAAAGTTTAATATTTAAGAGTACAGGCATATATACCGCACCCGGCGGATATATGCCTGCTTCATAAAGAAATATTTAAATGCGCTCAAGTACTTCTGTTGCTTTTGCGAGGTGGTCGTTTTCTATGCTGTAGAAATCACCCTTATCGGCGATAGCTGCATATGATGTATCGAGCGGCAGCTTGCCAAGCACCGGTACTGAAAGCTCTTTGGCGATCTCGTCTATATGGCTCTCTCCAAAAAGCTTTATCTCCTTGCCGCAGTCAGGGCATTTGAGATAGCTGAAGTTTTCTACCACACCAAGCACTGTGATGTGCATTGCCTCTGCCATATTGTATGCCTTTTTGACAATCATATTGACAAGCTCCTGCGGTGATGTGACGATTACGATTCCATCTACCGGGAGTGACTGGAATACGGTAAGAGGTACATCGCCTGTTCCCGGTGGCATATCAACGAATAGATAGTCTATATCGCCCCATGCTGTCTCGTTCCAGAACTGTTTTACTACTCCGGCAATGACCGGGCCTCTCCAGATAACCGGATCCTCCTCGTTGTCCATGAGCAGGTTTACTGAGATGAGCTTAATGCCCTCTTTTGTCTCATACGGATGCATCAGGCCGTTTTCGTCTCCGAGTATCTGGTCATGTGCACCAAACATCTTTGGTATTGACGGTCCTGTGATATCGGCATCGAGGATACCTACCTTGTAGCCCTTCTTTGCCATGTTTACCGCCAGTGAGGATGTGACGAATGATTTTCCTACTCCGCCCTTTCCGCTGACAACTCCTATTACATGCTTGATGTTTGAAAATTTATTCTGCTCTACGAGGAAGCTCTGTGGTCCGCCATTATGTGATGGACAGCCCTCGCAGCTTGATTTTGTGCAGCTTCCCGCGCTGCTACAGCTACTGTTTTCCGGCATTTTTATCTCCTTTTCCTATGAGAGAGCAATTGTTGTATTTCACAAAATGTATTTGTGATTGCGATTTCTTCTCATATCCTGTGTTTATTTATGTGTTTATCGTTCATATTTCATACGACATCTATATAATGTAGTATAACACGTATGCAGCATTTTTTATGCTTTTTTTCAAAAACACCCCTATTCCCACCTGTTTAATCGTATTTATTTTACAACTATTTGCTTTGAACTATTTGCCCGGAAATTCAGCCACCTTTTCATGTTTTGTCACTACATATCCATAATCGTGCTACGTTTGCCCTTTTTATTATGTGGATATTCACGCAGCTTTACAACATAATCGAGATTAACTACCTGCACTCCATTTTTATTTTCCAACACAATTCCATTATCTGTAACTTCCTTTATTACTCCATCAGCTCTTCCATCCAATAAATTGATATAGACATCTTTTCCTATAAAACGTTCTGCTAATTCTCTCATAATTTTTCCTGCACTCCTTTGACTATTGTTTATTTTGCCTTTTTTCATAATTCTTTTTGCTGCATATCGTTTCCGTCTTTTCCACGGAAGATATAATATTATAATCATCAAAAGCAAATAATAAATGAACCATGTGTTATCCATAGCTTACCCTCCCTACTACCGGCCCATCTCCTGTTGATTGACCTTCAGCGCAGTCCTGCGTTCCTTTAGACGATTCTTCAACGTCATATAGTGCCGATTATTTTATTTCATTAAACATCTTTTTCAGCAACAAAAACAGCAACCAGCGAGCTTACCAGCAGAAACATCGGATAAAACAGATACGGCAGTATATTAAAGGCTGACACCTCATGTCCCAGCTCATGCACTGCCGATATGGCCACGAGCATCTGCGCTCCATATGGTATCACTCCCTGAAAAATGCACGAAAATGTATCCAGTATAGACGCTGTTTTACGCGGAGTTATGTCGTATTTCTGAGCCATTTCCTTTGCTATCGGATTTGCCATAACTATAGCAACTGTGTTGTTGGCAGTGGCAATATCGATAAGTCCTACCAGAAGTCCCATACCGAGCAGTCCACCTCTTTTGCCCTTGAATGTCCTGTAAATACCCGAAAGCAGGGCATCAAAGCCGCCATATTCACGTATCAGCGCACACATAGCTGCCACAAGCACTGCGACCATACAGGTTTCAAACATGCCTGACGCTCCACTTCCCATATTGGTAAGCAGATCGTATGGTGCTGTATTTCCTGTTGCGAGCATTATGACCGTTCCCGATATGATTCCTATTATAAGCACTACAAATACATTTATTCCTGCAATTCCACCGAATAGCACGAGAATATACGGTACTATCTGCAACAGATGATATTCCTGCGATACAGCGCCCGCGATATCTGTCCTGAATGACAGAATCGCTATAACAACCAGCGTCATTACTGCCGCCGGAAGTGCAATAAAAAAATTCTCCCTGAATTTGTCCTTCATCTGACAGCCCTGTCCGTTACATGCGGCAATGGTCGTATCTGATATAAAGGAAAGGTTGTCTCCGAACATCGCGCCACCCATTACGGAGCCTATACAAAGCGGCAGCCCAAAGCCCGATGCATCCGATACTGCTGCCGCTATCGGCACAATCAGTGTTATGGTTCCAACTGATGTACCCATCGCAATAGACACAAAGCATGCCACAACAAAAAGCACCATCACCGCGAACCTTGCCGGTATCAGTGACAGCATGAAATATGCCACGCTCTCCGCACTGCTTCGTCCTACTACACCCACGAACGCTCCCGCTGTAAGGAAAATGAGCAGCATTGTTATGATATTTTTGTCAGCCAGTCCCTGTGCCATTATCTCAAGCTTTTGGTCGAATTTCACACTACGGTTCTGCAGACACGCCACCAGTATTGCCACGAGAAATGCTATTATGATGGGCACATTATAAAATCCCATCGGAATTTTCATTACATATTCAAAAAGTATTCCCAATCCCAGATACAGTACGAGAAATACTGCTATTGGTAACAGGGCTATTGGATTTTGTTTTTTCACGTTTATATATTTCCTTTACATTTTTTTAGTATATTTCCATTAAACATTTTACCATTTATACCTAAGTATCTCACATTTGTCATACAGATTTCCTCTTACTGACTCCTTAATCGGTAATATATGCTTCTTTTTGACCATATAAGAAATATTTTGTCTGCTACATTCCAGAGTATTGCATACTTCCGTTGTATCCAGCATATTTTTTTGGGTAAATTTCTTGAAATCCTCAAGTGTAAGTGGCAGCGTTTCTTTCGCCACATATAATGCCCATGCCGGAATGTCGATGGAATTGTTGAATGTAATATAATATCCACCAACCCCTATCTGTCCTGACTCATATAATCCTTTATGTCTCATTACCTTTGCGATATCGTCTGCATCAACATTGTCAAGTGTCGCAATATCTACTTTTTTTACACAGCCATCATTAAAAAAGCATAGAAGCCGACCATTTCCTACTATTACACATTCTTTCAGATTTCTCCGTTGTCTTTCCTCAACAAACATTGGTACTTCATCTGTTTTCCTGATGTAAAGGCTATCCTGTGAGCACCGTCCATCCGAAATCTCAAGAAACTGCATTTCGTCATATGATTTAAGATGATGTGTATTCAGTATATCACCTATATTCTGTCTTCCGCTGGGAATCACACGCTCCTTTATCCAACAAAAGCTCATGTCCCGTGGAATAGTATATATCTTTTTCTTTATATATCCTGTAAAAAGCAATGGTGCATTCCACTCATCAAGATATTCAGGTAATTCTATAATAGCAGTACGTGATTTTTCATAATATAATAGAACCCCTGCCAGAAGATCATTTTCCTCATCAATTATCTTAAAGATTTTCATATATTTTGTACCTTTCATATATCATGTTCCAAGCTTTTTCGATAAATTTATCCGAAACAATATCCTGAAGTCCATCAAAAATAAATGTCTTATCTTTCTCCTGCAGTTTTCCTGTAAAAAGCTCCTTTTTTCCCTCCTCCTGTATATCTGAAATAAGACGATTTTTTCCTGCATAGTTAAGCTTCACATCATGTCCATCTATGCAAATAGTTTTTCCTGCTAAAGCATTCGTTGTCATCAGAGAAAAAGCAGAGTAAGAATAACTTTCTGTCGGAATACCATTTTCATCAAATAATTTTACTTCTTTACATCCTTTTAATTTTTCCAGTTTTCGATTTACCTGCCGGTATTGCTTCTTTCCTTGATGCTGGCTCTGATTGCAACCACAATCTGTCTGATTATCGGATTTCCCGTTGCCTTTGCCATTTCACGCACCAAGCCCACCACGCAAAAAATTCTGATTATGATGCTGATGCTCCCCATGTGGATCAACTTCATCATTCGTACCGATTCCATCGCCATTTTAATTGAGAAAAACGGTGTGATCAACAGCATTCTTGCATTCTTCCATCTGCCACAGCAGTCCATCATC
>OQVS01000977.1_pt1 | contig 19792 bp, 16 predicted proteins | sample 1691601 | NCBI WGS metagenome assembly OQVS01 (sample SAMN03418268, study PRJEB22391) | human gut metagenome | biome: human-gut; feature: organic feature; material: feces | host: Homo sapiens | place: Tanzania | collected 2013-01
ATAGGGTCATAACTTATGTTGCTGTTAAATTCGCAGAAATTCCCGTAAGTCTCCGTCTTCACGATTGTGATACCCGGATGAATATAATCCTTTTTCATATTTGTCAGTTTTATAGTTGTTAGTCTTATAGTTGACGAGTTGACAAGTTGACGAGTTGACAAGGAGATTAGTATTGCGAGTTGACAAGTTGACAAGGAGATTTACATTGCTTATTTAAGGCTTACGAATAGCTATAATAAAGGATGACGACTCTCCTTGTCTACTCGTCCACTCGTCTCCTTGTCTACTCGTCCACTCGTCTCCTTGTCTACTCGTCCACTCGTCCACTCGTCTCCTTGTCTACTGTTATCATTATCTTCTTTCCGTCTTTGCGGATATACAGTCCCTTGGTTGGCTTCAGTGTCCTTGTACCCTCTATGGTGTAGAATACCGGCGATGAGGTGTCAGCCTGTGTGGTGCTGTTGATGGCAGATGCGCCGCCGTTGATGTCGTAGAAAGCAGTCAGAGCATCATCGTCGTTCACTTCGAGATACGCCTTGCCCGCAGGAATCTTCACTCCGCTCTGAATCTTGGCGAATCCCACGCTGCCGTCCTTCTTCCTCAGCGCATACTGTCTGCCGTCAGCCGTCACTTCCGTCAGTGCAGCCTTCAGTTGGTTGGCAAACAGCTCTTCGCCTCTGCTCTCGGTCGTCGCAATGTCGTAAGTCCCTTCGTTGCCCTTCAGCAGCAGTCCCGTCTCCTGCGGAACTATTGTGCCCGGTTCTATCCTGAAGAGCTTGGCCTTGCCCTCCTGTATGTTCACGCCGTATATCTCCATGTCGTTCTCCGGCACCACGATGTTGTATCCGGCAACCATTGTTGCATATCCGGCATCAGAGATGCGTGCCTGTATGTTGTGTACGTCGAGAGCATCTATGCTTGCAAGCGTTTGGGAGCTGTAGTATTGGTTTCTGTTCGCGTCTATTGCCACGAGCAGCACATCAGGTGCGGCTTCCGCCGGTGCTATGCAAGGTATGATGACCTCCTTGGTCTCCCCTGCCTTTATGTCGGCGATGGCGCTTCCGACCTCTCCTCTGTCATAGTATGAGTCGTCCGATGGGTCGTTTTTCTTAAATATCCTCAGCGATATGTTGCTCTTGTAGTCGCCGCCTGTGCATGTGAACTTCAGGTGCGCCTTGAACTTCTGTCCTGCTATGATCCGTTCGCCGTTGCTGATGATAGGGTGGTTCTCGTCCAGCGTGAGTGTTCCCGTGGTGCATCCCTCTTCCACGGTAATGGTCTTCATGTCGAGCACCCCGTAGTAGTTCTCGTATTCTTCAAGCAGATACAGGTAGTATGTGCCAGCCTCCTTCGGTGCCGTTACGGTCAGGGCGGCGTTGAGGCTTTCCTCGTCGCTGATGTCGCAGAATGCGCTTGCGTAAGCCTCCCAGAATGATGTGGGTTTGGTGTCCTTGAATATTCCCACAGTCAGGTTGCCCGCATATTCTCCTCCTGTGCTCTTTACCCTTGCCTTGCACGTGAAATCGTTTCCGGCAATGATGCGTTCGTCCGTTATCTCGAATGCTTCCAGTGCGAGGCTTGCGATTGCGCTGGTGCCCTTTATGAGCTTCACCTTCTTGTCGGTGCCCACTGTGGCATACCATTCGTATCCCTCGCCCCTTGTGTCTCCTTTCATGTCGTACCATTTCCCCGACTCGGATGAGTATACGGCAGGCGTAATCCTGTATGTGCCAGGTGCCAGCCCCTCCATGTCAGCCACGTTGATGCTGTAGTTTACATTCTGTATTTTTATGCCGAAGTCGGGTTTGAAGGAAAGGAATCCCTTTATATGTTCCACCTTTCCGTTGTCTGCTGATTCCGCCTTCACGCCAAGTGTCAGGCTCTTGGTGTCGGTGCCTATAAAATATATGTCGTATGTCCCGGTCACGGTGAAACTCGCCCCGTTGTCCATCTCCTCGCCTTCGGGCGAGAGGCTGAACGGCTTGCTCATGTATACCTCCGGCACCTCTTCGGTGGCGTTTTTGTCCATGCCCACAACAACCGACTGTCCCGAAGAATATCCTCCCGAGCTGCTGCCTATGCCGTTGAAGTCTGGGTCGAGCAGCGTTAGCCGGAAGTATCCGTCGGCGTTGCCTCCCCATCCCCAGTTGAAGTGGAAGAATCCGTCGGTGGAGTATCCGTCGCATACGAAGGCATGTCCTCCCGTGCCGCTTCCCGAGTAGTATACGGGTCTGTTGTTGGCAAGCTCCTGGTATATCATGTCTTCCCATTCCTGCTTGTAGTAGTAGGTGCGTATTTTGTATGTCGTGCCCTTCGGGTATCTGAAGAAGTCTCTTGCCGCCGTTGCCACGCTTGTGCTGAATGCTCCGCTGGCAGAGCTGCTGTAGTTCATGTTCACGGCAATGCCCACGTCGTACATCAGTTTTGCCACGGCAGTCTTTGCTTTGGCAGGGCTGCTCTCGTCGTATGTGTCCAGCATGTTGTCCCAGTCGTAGGTGCTCTGTGAGAAGTCGCAGCTCAGCATATTGCCGTCATACCAGTCGTAGGAGTTGCTGCCGGTTCCTGTCTTTGGCCATTTGTGGTAGTTCATCACCTGCGCCATTGCCGTTGCCACGCATCCCGTCATGCTTCTTTGCCCGGAGGCGTCCACGGGGCAGAGGTTGTTGTACGGTGCGTCCTGGTTCCACCTGGTGGTCAGCAGCGGACTGATTTCGATGTATTCCGCTGCCGGTGCCACACGCCTCGTCCTCATGCTGCGTAGCTGCTCCTTGGTCAGCTTGCTTGCCTCCTCCACCTGTCGGTCGTATTCCGTCAGCCACCATCGCATGTTGTCCGGCATGCGTGTGGCGTCAAACGTTCCCTTGTCGGAATATCCCAGTATGGTGTTCTCCACGTTGTCGTCGGTAGCCACGATCACGTATCCGCAGCCCTGTCCTATGTTGTAGGCATAGTATCCCGTAGACTGTGCTGCGAGTTTGAGCGGTTTGTTGGCAGCCGCAGTTCTCACGCGTGTGTTGGTCTGCAGGAATCCCTGCGCCATGCTTTTCGCTTTGTCCTCGTTGATGTTGTCCGCCCACATCATGGCAGCGGGCACCATGAGCATCATCGATAGCGTAATGGTTCTTATTGTTTTCATGTTTTCTTTGGTTTTATGTTTTCTTTTTATATGGATAAATGTTCTCTTTCAGGTTAGTGTTCCGGTACCTTTCGTGTTGTGTGTACCCCCGTTCCGGTTGGTCGAGAGAGTGGGGATATTGTGTTTCGGGTGTAAAGATATGAAAAATATTGTTTGGTTCAAAGGATTTTTTTGGAAAGTTTGGGGGAGAGGTAATTATAAGCTGTGCATTATCTTACCTCTCTCCCGTCTCCCCTGAAGGGGAGAGGCAGTTTGTCTGCTTGCGGAAAGGGCTGATTGACCAAGCGTTACGAGGTTTTGACAGGGTATTACAAGGTTGATTGACAAGGTGTTACAAGGTTGATTGACAAGGTGTTACAAGACCTTGGTAACACTCTCTAAAGGACTCTCAAGAGGCGGACAAACTGGTCCTCCCCGCTTTAGGGGGAGATAGAGGGGGTGGTAACTAAAGTGATAACCCCATGCCCACTCCTGTCCACCCTGTCCCTACATCTGTCAGAAGGGAGAAAAAAGTATGAAAAAAACTTTCCTTGCGCAATATGTTGTCTGTCAGGGAGTTCGGCGGAGAGGGGAGTGACAGGGAATTGTCAGCGGTCAGAAACGGACATTCGTCTTCTGACAGGATTGCGCCCCTTGCTGCTATTTATGGAGACCCCACAAATCGGGGACTTGCCAAACGTGACATGCAACATACATCAAACAACAAAAAGAAAGGAACAACATCATGACAACTCAACCCACACCCACACAGGACGCTGCCGTCCGTCCGGACCTCAACGCCCCTGCCGCACCCAGCGAGCGCTTCAGCCTCTTCGGGGCTGGCATAAACAAACCGTCGGGCCTCGTGCCACACATCCGCGAGGCGACGCTCCGTGACGTGTACCGATGGATGAACACGATGCGCATGAAGGAGCTTACCGACAAGCTGCGCAGCATCGGCGACGAAAGGGAGCGCAAGCTCTTCAAGGCCTCGCGCCTGCCCTTCGCCACCTTCTCGGGGACTTTCAGCCGGCGGTGTGCCGAGGGACTCATCAGCCACAGCTCGCTCCTGTGTTTCGACTTCGACCACCTGGGCGACAGTCATGAGGTGATGCGCGTGAAGCTGCTGCTCGTGGCTGACCCCTACTTCGAGACGCGCATGGCGTTCACCTCGCCGTCGGGCGACGGACTGAAATGGATTACACAGGTGGACCTCGGGCGCGGCACCCACGAACAGTGGTACAGGGCAATAAGAAACTATCTGCAACGGCAGTACGGACTCTCTGCCGACCCGGCACCGAGCAGCGTCGTGTCGGCGTGCTTCCTGTGCTTCGACGCTAACGTGATGGTGGGGGAGGATATTGCGGCGTTTTAAATACCCTTTGTCAAGAGATTTAAATACGGCGCTCTTTGAAATAAAGAGTCTTTTCTAAAATCACCCCGTCCCTCTTTACCATTAAAGAGGGCTCCACCTTCTCCCCAAGCCCCTCCTCCTCAGAAGGAGGGGATGTTAACCGCTCCTCCTCGTCGCTCTTACATTAAGGTAGACGCGACCATCAGAGGTCGCGTCTGGAGCTTTTTGACGGCTGGCGCATGAGGGGTAGTGGATTTGTTCTTTGTAGTGTAGGATATAAATAATAGTGCTAAAGAAATTGTTGAATGTAATAAATATAATATAACTGATTATGAGTAAATTAAACTTATTTGACTTGAACAAGTATGATGGCTTGAAGAATGATGACAATAATAACCCGGTCAACCCTATTGTCAACCATGATGTCAACTCTGTCAACCATGATGTCAACCATGATGTCAACTCTGTCAACCCTATTGGCAACTCTGTTGACAACGGAGAGGACGGCTCAAAAGTTAGCCAACCTATTGACGAGGGGACTGACACCGTGGACTGCGTTTCTGCTGATACCGTAGACTGCGTTTCTGCTGATGACGTGGCATACGCTCTATCCGACACTCGCAGCGATGCCGTGCGCATCGTCAACGAACTGGCGGCTCGACACATCGACATTACGGAGACATACAAGCAGTGGGTGAGCGTGGCTTTCGCTCTGATATCCGAATTCGGAGAACAGGGAAGGGAGATGTTCCACATGCTGAGTCGACAAAACAGCAGATACCAGTATGAGGAGTCGGACCGGAAATTCTCGTCATGCCTGAAAAGCCACGGCTCGGGAATAACCATCAAGACTATCTTCCATCTGGCTAAAGAAGCGGGAGTGGAACTCGCAAATCATGAAAATTACTTGCATGAGGATAGACGGACTGGTACGACAACTACGACAAGTACGACAAGTCCGACAGGTGTCGTAAATAATGAAAATATAGAAAAAAGTACTGTTTTAGGCTGTTTTAATGAAAATGTCGGGGTGTCGTACTTGTCGTACTTCCCCTCTGAACCCCACTTCTCCGTCACTGGCTACACCTTCTCCGACAAGCTCCCCCTGGAGGACCTTCCCGCCTTTCTCGCGCCCATTTACGAGGTGCACGACAACAGCGTGGACCGCGACAAGATGCTGCTCGGTGCTCTCAACATTATCAGCGGACTGATGGGCGGCGCCAACGGCACTGCCGACTGCCATTGCGGCATCTATGGGCTATACGATGCCCGACGCGTATATGCACCTCTCTATAATATAGTATACGGAGCGGCCGGCTCATCGAAGGGCGAGATTGCCTTCTGCAAGCGCATAGCGGCACCCGTCAAGCAGGAGATGCGACGGCAGTATGAATACGAGAAGCAGCAGTATGAGCAGCAGATGGCGCAATACGAAGCGCAGGGCAAGGGCAAGGCGAAGGCCGACCGCGGCGAGGCGCCAAAGGAGCCGCCATACCGCGACCCCTTCGTGCCGGGCAACAGCTCCTCGTCTGCCGTATACCGTGCCATGGACGCCAACGGCGGATGGGGCATGATGTTCGAGACCGAGGCTGACACCGTGTCGGCGATGATAGCCTCCGACTATGGCAACTATTCCGACCTCATGCGCAAGGCGCACCACCACGAGCCTATCTCCATGAACCGCGTGACGGACAGGATTCATATCGACATCGACGAGCCCAAGCTCTCCGTATTCCTCACTTGCACGCCCGGGCAGCTCTCCGCCCTGTTCACGGCATCGTCGTTTGAGAACGGACTGGGCAGCCGCATACTCTTCTACGAGATGCCCGAGGAGAAAGCCACCTTCCACGATGTGTTCGCCCGCAAGGATGAACCCCTCGAGGAGACCTACCGCCGCATGGGCGATGCCTTTCTGCCACTCTACCACGAGCTCAGGGAGAGGAAGAACAGTCCGCTGCAGTTCGTCATGAGCTCTGCGCAGCAACAGCAGTTTCTCGCCGCCTTCGGCTCCATGCTCCACGAGCAGAGCGGCATGCTCGGTAGCGGCATCACGGCATTCATCTACCGCCTCGCCCTCGAGGGCTTCCGCTATGCCATGGTGCTCACCGCCCTGCGCCGACTGTCGGAATGGGCGGCGATACCCGTGACGCAGAAAGAGGGCGGCATCTTCCGTCCCGACGAGAGGGCGCTGGTCTGCGACGACCGCGACTTCCGCTCCGCCATGACCATCGTGGGCAGTCTGGTAAACCACACCACCCGTGTGTATGCCGTGCTCGCCAAGGAGAACGACAATCCGTTTGCCAAAATCGGCGTCAGTCTCTCGGTAGAGGAGCAGAGAGTGTACAGGAGTCTGCCCGAGACGGAATTCAGAACATCAGATTTCAAGGCGGTAACGCAGCCTATGGGCATCCATCCCCGTTCCGCCGAGCGTATGCTCAGCAAGTTCTGCAACGTATACCGCATCATATCGCCCGTGCGATACGGCTTTTACCGTAAGGTTATGCTCCGTAAGGATGCTTCCTAATGGGAGAAAGGAGTAAGGGGAGGACCGGTTAGCTTGCCTCTTAAGAGTACTTCGGAGGGTATTGTCAAGGTCTTGTAATAACTTGTCAATAAGTCTTGTAATAACTTGTCGATAAGTCTCGTAACAACTTGTCAACAAGTCTCGTAACAACTTGTCAACAAGTCTTGTAATGACTTGTCAATCAGTCCTTTCCGCAAGCGAGCAAACAGCCTTTCTCCTTTAGGGGAGACGGGAGAGAGGTAAGAAAATGGCAACCCAAATTGTTTTGAAATTACCGACCCCCTCTATCTCCCCCTAAAGCGGGGAGGACCGGTTTGTCCGCCTCTTGAGAGTCGTTAGGTGGTGTTGCCAAGGTCTCGTAACAACTTGTCAATCAGTCCCTTCCGCAAGCAAGCAAACTGCCTCTCCCCTTTAGGGGAGACGGGAGAGAGGTAAGAAAATGACAACCAAAATTGTTTGGAAATTACCGACCCCCTCTATCTCCCCCTAAAGCGGGGAGGACCAGTTAGTCCGCCTCTTGAGAGTCCTTCGGAAGGTGTTGTCAAAGTCTTATAACACTTTGTTAATCAGCCATTCCGTAATCAAGACAAATTTCCTCGTCAACTATAAAACAAGACAAATCTCCTTGTCAACTCGTCAACTTGTCAACTTGTCAACTTAAAAAAAAAGAACATGAACAAAGAAATGAATCAAGGTCTCCATCCGGGACCATACGGCAAGTCGGAACTTGCCCTGCTGTATTTTCCAAACTCCACGCCGTGGGTTGCCAACAGTCATCTGCGCCGCTGGATAAACCGTATACCGGAACTGCGCAGAAGACTGCTGGACACACACTACCAGCCCACACAGAAGTTCTTCACTGCACCACAGGTGAAACTCATCGTGGAGTATCTGGGTGAGCCGTAAGGATAAGAAATGGATTCGTTGCGGAAATTACCGACCCCCTCTATCTCCCTCTTCCTCCTCATCGTTTCTCTTCGGCAGTTCCCTGTCGGGATCGAGCAGCGACATGATGAGGGAGATTACGTTGCGGTCCTCCTCGGTCATCTTGCTGTAGTGGCTGTTGGGCTGGGTGCCGAACTGCCCCGTGCAGAGCGACGATACCGAACAGCCTCTCTGCTTCTCCACGAACGCTGACTTCAGCAGACTCTTCAGCATGAAGGTGAGAGTGACGGCGGTGCCCGTCCAGCGGACGTTGCACTTGCGCTTCTCGCCCGAGAAGAGGTCGAAGAAGTCGTCGGGGCGGCTCACCTGTATCATCTTCTCGTTTTCGAGCAGCACCATGGCTGCCTGCAGACGCTTGTTGCGGTCTCTGCCCCTGTGGGTGTAGTTCATGGTGTGGAGCGGCACGGGCTTTGTCGTCTTGGCGTCTGTCGGTCTTTGCCTGCTTTTTCTTTTTGCAGGGGTCGGGTCGGGCAGGGCATCCGCGGCATGGCGGTTGTGTATCTCCTCGAGCATGCGCCTTGCCTGTTCAAACGAGGTGATGTAGCTGTAGTCCACATAGTCGTAAATGTTCACCTTGGGCAGCAGATACACGCCGCTCTTCTCCTGCAGCTCCTTCAGGTCGAAGCCGTAGGAGAGGGCAAGCGAGGCGAGCTTTCTGGCGAACAGCTGCATAATGTCCAGCCAGTAGCCCAGATTCAGACACATATCGGGGTCTTCCTCTTCGGTGCAGCTGCGGGTCAGTCCGTGCTGCGCATACCAGTAGAGGCGGTTTGCCACGTTGTTGTAGTGGTCAATGCCGCTGCGCATGAGTTGCTCCGCCTCGTCGCATGCGTGCAGCTGCTCCTTGGCGTCGGCATATTCCTTCGACGAGGAGTCGGCGGCTTTTTCAAGTTCGGCAGTCCATCGGGCGCGCTCATCGCCGATGTGCCGTATTTCACGCTCCGCGTCCTGTATGCGGCTTTTGGGGCAGAAGGCATTGGCAAAGTCTCTGAACGGAGCGAGCAGCGACAGCAGATAGCGCTCCCTGTCAGCCTCGGAGGAGCGTTTGCGCAGGTTGGATTCAATCTCCTGCATCAGGGGCCGGTCGTTCGACAGAAGCAGGTCTTCGTCGAAGTCCTCAAGGGCTTCCTTGGCTATTGTGGGTTCCTCCAGCTGGTGGTAGGTGAGCATCTCTCCGTGCAGCGTCTCCTTCATCGTCGTGTGTGGCAGTCGCCTGTTTGGCATTGGTGGCAGGTCGTATTCATATCTGAACCACTGCAGGCAGGTGTGGGCACCCCCTTGGAGATACAGGTCGGCGAAGGTCTTCTGCAGAACCATGTCGCGCGGGTATTTCTTCGTCAGCGCCTTGTGGCGTTGTCTCCTGGCGTAGCGCAGGTAGTTGTTCGTCACGGCGTGTATCTTCTTGCGGTCCGCCTCGGTGAGGTATGGCATGATTTCTTGGGATTGCTTTATGCGCTCCTTTTCCTCCTGGATGTGTTTGGTCAGTATGAACTCCTGTGCGAGGTCCCTGTCCCATGCGTCGGGGTCGCTTCCGTGGTCGTATTTGTAATCCTCCAGACAGTCGTCGTAGTAGGTGTCGAAGATGTCGCTGATGTCGTCCTCCTCCATTAGATATATCCATTTGCCTACGATGCCGCATGCCACGACGGGGTATTGCTTCAATTCCTCGTCGGTCAAGCATGGCAACATGCCGTCGATGTCGTCGTCGGTACATTCGTAGAAGCGGAATATTGTTTCTTCCTCTTCGTCGTTGGCGATTATTCCAGTGGCTTTGTTCTGCCATGTGGTAGTCGATTCGGCAGGCCCTTCGGTTATGATTCTTTCCAGTAAACTCAAGTATTGCTTCATGTTGAAAAACAGTTTTTCGATTAGTTTGCATGCCTCCGTCGGTGCGGTGTGTGGCATGAAAGTATGCAAAGGCAGTGCAAGCCGAGAGCAATACAAAAACGGGCTTGTTTGTTTTTTATTGCCGAGGCGATGCCTGCCTTGTGCAAAGTTAATAATAAAAAACTGCAGCCGGAAATATTGCAACGATAATTTTAGGTATCATAAAGGGTGCGTATCGGTGGGTAAGTGTGAGCAAGTGTGAGGCGAGTGTCGGGATAGCGGTATCTTTGCAATGTACCTCAGAGAGAGGTATGGAGCGAAGGCCTGCTCCTATGGTTTCATGTTTTTAAAACGATAAGCATTATGATCAAGTACATTCTGAGAAAAGTCAACAACATGAATAGCAATGTGCACAACAAGTGGTTTGCCTATCCCGTGAAGGAGGAGATGGTGGAGCTGGACAAGCTTGCCGACCACATGGCGGCGCACAACACCCCGTTCTCGTCGGGTGCCATAAAGGGAATCCTCACCGACATGGTGAGCTGCATCAAGGAGCTCCTGCTGGAGGGCAAGAGCGTGAAGATTCCCGACCTCGCCATCTTCTATGTGGGCATAAAGAACATGCCCGGCGGTGCGGAGACGGAAGAGGCTTTCAATGTGGGTGAGAACGTGAAGAACGTGCGTATGCTGGCGCGTGCCACCGGGTCGCTGTCGCCCAAGAAGCTCGACCTCGATGTCACGCTGAAGAGAGCAACTACCATAGTGGGAAAGCCTGCCACCAGCAAGCCTGCCACCGGCAAGGAGTAGACCCCGGCGGAAGAGCGGAAAACGGAACCCCCGCAGCCGAACGATACGGTTGCGGGGGTGTTTGGTGGTATGGGTTACATATTGTTACTGCAACATCCTTATCGTATGGCATAGATTCCATCTCTGTCGATTCTTGATTTGAATAATGGATTCATGTTCTTGTGCATTCTGACTATGTCAACGGGACATTTTAGTATGTCTTCCAAATAATCCTTCAGTGAGGCAAGCAGGAAGGGATTGGCATCCTCCGTTTCAACACAGATGTCAAGGTCGCTGTCGTTGCTTTGTTCGTTTCTTGATACGGAACCGAAAATGCGCAGCGTCCTGATTCCAAAATCATGAGTTATTTTGGAACTGTTTTCTCGTATGGCAGTAATGTAATATTGTATACCGTTCATTTCTGTTCATTTATTCTGATACAAAAATAGAAAAGATTTTAAGGCAAAGCAAGTTTTTTACTACTTTTTTGTATCGGAATGTTTATTATCTCATTGAAAGTGTAAAAAACAGAGTAAGAAATAAAACTTTTTATTTCGTTCTTATGACGATTTATATTATCTTTGCACAGATATTTATCGAAAAACAAAAAACAATAAAAAGATATGATAGACGTAAAGCAGACGCTGAAGGACAGCGAAGAGAAAATGGAAATGGCAGCACTCTATCTCGAAGAGGAGCTGAACCGTATTCGTGCAGGACGTGCCAACGTGGCTATCCTGGACTGCGTGAGAGTGGAGTCGTACGGCTCAAAGGTGCCACTCAACCAGGTGGCAAGCGTTTCGGTGCCTGACGCAAGAACCATCGCCATCAAGCCGTGGGACAAGAAGCAGATACGCGAAATAGAAAAGGCTATAATGGACTCAGAGGTGGGCATCACACCCGAAAACAACGGAGAGATAATCAGACTCGGCATCCCGCAGCCTACAGAGGAGCGCAGAAGGGAACTCGCAAAGCAGTGCAACAAGATCGGAGAGAAAGTGAAGGTGCAGGTGAGAAACGTGCGCGCCGACATCAAGGACAAGCTGAAGAAGGCCATCAAGGACGGACTCTCGGAAGACAACGAGAAGGACGCTGAGAACGAATTGCAGAAGATACACGACAAGTATATCAAGAGAGTGGACGACCTGCTCGCTGCAAAGAACAAGGAAATCATGACGGTATAAAGGCTGACTATGAGCGATACCGTAGGAATGGTAATAAAAAACACCGGCAGTTGGTACACCGTACTGACTGACGGTGGAAACGCTGTGGACTGCAAGATAAAGGGCAACTTCAGACTGAAAGGCATCCGCAGCACAAACCCCGTGGCGGTGGGCGACCGGGTGGAGATAATACGCAACCAGGAAGGAACTGCCTTCATAACGAGCATTTGCGACAGAAGAAACTATATCATACGCAAATCCTCAAACCTGTCAAAGCAAAGCCATATCATAGCGGCTAACGTTGACCAGGCTTTCCTCATCGTCACCGTGGACTATCCGCAGACGTCGACGACTTTCATCGACCGGTTCCTCGCATCGGCAGAGGCATACAACGTGCCCGTGACCATTATATTTAATAAGGTGGACCTCTTCAAGGGAGACGAAGAGAGGTATCTCGACATGATGGTGAACCTGTACGAAACCGTGGGCTACACATGCCTGAAAGTGTCTGCCGAGACAGAAGAAGGGCTGCAGCAGCTGTTACCGCTGCTCGAAGGCAAGATAACCCTCTTCAGCGGAAACAGCGGAGTGGGCAAGAGCACGCTCCTCAACAAGATAGTGCCAGAGGCGGAACTGCGCACGGCGGAGATTTCCGACGCACACAACACCGGCATGCACACTACCACATTCAGCGAGATGCTGAGCCTCGGAGACGGCGGATGGGTGATAGACACACCCGGAATAAAAGGCTTCGGCACGTTCAATATGGAACCCGAAGAGATTTGCGGATACTTCAAGGAAATATTCCGGTTCTCGAAAGACTGCCGCTTCAGCAACTGCACACACACACATGAACCCGGATGCGCCGTAAGACAAGCGGTGGAAGACCACTACATTGCCGAAAGCCGCTACGCCTCCTATCTGAGCATGCTCGACGACAAGGAGGAAGGCAAATACAGAGCCGCATACTGAGCCTACTGCCTGTTCTTCAACAGGTCGCGGATCTCCGTGAGCAACTTCTCCTCGGCAGAAGGTTCCGGAGCCTTGGGAGCCTCCTCCTTGGCAGCTGCGGCATTCTTGCGTGCAAGCCTGTTGATGCCCTTGACGAGAAGGAACACGCAGAGGGCGATGATGACGAAGTCGAGCGTAGTCTGCAGGAAGTTGCCATAGTTGATGGTGGCAGCAGGAAGAGTCTGACCCGCAATCTTCTCCGCAGGCAGCGTAATCTTCAGGTCGGTGAAGTTCACACCGCCGATAATCCAGCCGATAGGAGGCATGATGATATCATCTACGATGGACGACACAATCTTGCCGAAAGCACCGCCGATGATAACACCGACAGCCATGTCAACGGCATTCCCCTTGACGGCAAATTCCTTGAATTCATAAATGAATTTTCCCATAAGTGTACTTTTTTATATTATTTAATAGAAATAGTTTGTGCAAATATAGATATTTTTTTGTAACTTTGCGCCGACAAAAAGAAAAAAGTCAATGTGGCTGTATCCTAAGTACGGATCTACGTATAATATATATAAGGTGTACGGACTGCCGTATGAAATCATATATAACATGGGATAGCAATTTTGCATGTAATTAAGAAATAAATTTATATTTTCAACTAAAAGTAATTATAACAATGATTAAGATTGGTATTAACGGTTTTGGCCGTATCGGCCGTTTCGTTTTCCGCTCAACTTGTGAGGCTGAAAACGCAAAAGATGTTCAGGTAGTAGCTATCAATGACTTGTGTCCTGTTGACTACATGGCTTACATGTTGAAGTATGACACAATGCACGGACATTTCGATGGCACTATCGAGGCTGACGTTGAGAAGAGCGAGCTGATCGTTAACGGTAACCACATCCGCGTTACTGCAGAGCGTGATCCTGAGAACTTGAAGTGGGACGAGGTTGGTGCAGAGTATGTAGTAGAGTCTACAGGTCTCTTCCTCGCTTATGATAAGGCTGAGAAGCACTTGAAGGCTGGTGCTAAGTACGTAGTACTTTCTGCTCCTTCTAAGGCTGACGCTAACGGTAACCAGGCTGATATGTTCGTTTGCGGTGTTAACACTGACAAGTACAACGGTCAGAAGATCGTTTCTAACGCTTCTTGTACAACAAACTGCTTGGCTCCTATCGCTAAGGTGCTGAACGACAACTTCGGTATCGAGACAGGTTTGATGACTACTGTTCACTCTACAACAGCTACACAGAAGACTGTTGACGGACCTTCTATGAAGGACTGGAGGGGTGGTCGTGCCGCTGCTGGCAACATCATCCCTTCTACAACAGGTGCAGCTAAGGCTGTAGGCAAGGTTATCCCTGAGCTGAACGGCAAGCTGACAGGTATCTCTATGCGTGTACCTACATTGGACGTATCAGTAGTTGACCTGACTGTAAACCTCACAAAGCCTGCTACTAAGGAGGCTATCTGCGCTGCTATGAAGGCTGCTTCAGAGGGCGAGCTGAAGGGTGTACTCGGATACACAGAGGACGCTGTAGTTTCTTCTGACTTCCTGGGCTGCCCATTGACTTCTATCTTCGACGCTAACGCAGGTGTATACCTCACAGACAACTTCGTAAAGGTTGTTTCTTGGTATGACAACGAGATCGGTTACTCTCACAAGGTTGTTGACCTGATCAAGATCATGAAGAAGCACAATGGCTAATCACTAAGCTGAACAGCTATTGCATGAAATATAAGGTCGCCCGGCAATGCCGGACGGCCTTTTTGCATTTTATAACCACACGGAAAGCAAAAATATCCGACGGATGCTCGGATAATCAGATAATAATTGCTAAATTTGCCATCGAAATATATCATACAGTAAAAAACATAACAAGAAAAACATATTGAAATGATGCCAATGATAACCATTCTCGGACCTACGGCAAGCGGAAAAACCGACATCGCCGCACACCTCGCAGCAAGAATCGACGCGGAAATAATCAGCGCTGACTCAAGGCAGGTGTACCGACGCATGGATATCGGAACAGGAAAAGACCTCGACGACTACTGCATGGACGGAAAGAACATACCGTATCATCTCATCGACATCGTGGAGCCAGGAACGAAATACAACCTCTTTGAATACCAGCGCGACTTCCTCGAAGCATACAATGACGTGAGGGAGAGAGGAAAAGAAGTGGTACTGTGTGGAGGAACAGGACTCTATATAGAGTCCGTGCTCAAGGGATATAGACTCATACCCGTAGAGGAAAACAAGGAACTGAGGAAGAGTCTCGAAGGGAAAAACCTGCTCGAACTCACAGAAATACTGGAAAGGCTCAAAAGCGAAAACTGCTCCAATATGCACAACATAACGGATGTGGACACCGCAAAAAGAGCTATCAGGGCGATAGAGATAGAAACGGCATACAGAAAGGCACCAGTGGAGGAAAGGACATTCCCGAAGATAGACACGCTGATAATAGGGGTGGGAATCGACAGGGAGATGCGCAGACGGAAGATATCGAAACGACTCAGACAACGACTCGACAACGGAATGGTGGAAGAAGTGGAAGGACTGCTCGAAGAAGGTATACCGGCGGAAGACCTCATATACTACGGACTCGAATACAAATTCCTGACGGAATACATCACCGGAAAACTCTCATACGAGGAAATGGTACATTCGCTCGAGATTGCCATACACCAGTTTGCCAAAAGGCAGATGACATGGTTCAGGGGAATGGAGAGAAGAGGATTCCACATCAACTGGATTGACGCGGAGCAGGATATGGACACCAAAGTCAACACCATAATGGATTTAATAGCCTCAAGGAAGGCTGACGGAATATAGAAACATCAGAACAAAACCGAAAGGATATATATTATGACACAGCAAACACGGTGGGGCATACTGTATTGCCCGAAGAACAGCATGGTTTGCGGACCGGCACGCAAATGGGACAAAATAGAGAAATGCCTGAAGGCTAACGGAGTGGACTACGACTTCGTGCAGAGTGAAAATAGCGGAAGCGTTGTGCGGCTTGTCAATATGATGATAAGCAATGGCTATAAGACGATTATTGTGGTCGGAGGGGACTCGGCATTGAACGATGCCGTGAACTGCCTCATGGATACCGACAAGGAGACAAGAGAGTCCATAGCGCTGGGAGTGATACCGAACGGACTGATGAACGACTTCTCGCACTACTGGGGATTCGACGAGGGTGAGGTGGAACAGACCGTGAAATGGCTCAAGGAGAGAAGAATAAGAAAGGTGGACCTCGGATGCGTGAGATATACAAACAAGAAAGGGGAAAAGTGTCACCGCTATTTCCTGAACTGCGTGAACATCGGACTGCTTTCTGCTATAATGAACCTGAGAAACCAGACAAGAAGACTGTTCGGGTCAAGAACGCTCTCGTTCTTCTTCTCTATGGTGCTGATGATTTTCCAGAGGTTGGAATACAAGATGCACCTAAAGATAAACGACGAGGTGGTGAAGCGAAGAGTGATGACAGTATGCGTGGGAAATGCACAGGGATACGGACAGACACCGAATGCCGTGCCTTACAACGGGCTGCTCGATGTGTCGGTGGTCTATCATCCGGGCATGATGCAGCTGATAGAAGGCTTCTACCTGCTCATTACAGGCAAGTTCCTGAACCACAAGAACGTGCATCCGTACCGCACAAGAAAGGTGAGCGTGTTTGATGCTTCGCATGCAATGGTGTCGGTGGACGGAAGACTGATGAAGACTCCCGTAGGGGAGTTCAGCATAGAGGTTGAGCAGGAGGTGATAAACTTCCTTATACCGGAGTAGGAGAGAGGTTTCTCGCTTACGTAGCGGAATATCAATGCTTTAAGGGAAGAATGGTGTGCTTTTCGGAAGAGAGGGTTATCCGTTTTCGGATATCCTCTTCAGTTCTTCCTCGTTGATAAGCTTTATCTTCCTGCCGTCGATGGCAATGATCTTGTCGGTAGCAAAGGCGGAAAGAGTACGGATGGCATTGCTCGTGGTCATGTTGGACATGTTGGCAAGCTCCTCTCGGCTGAGATAGATGCTCAGCGTGTATCCGTCTTCTTCAAGGCCATAGCTGTTTTTCAGCGTGATAAGGGATTCGGCAAGACGTCCGCGGATATGCTTCTGAGTGAGGCTTACAGTGCGGCTGTCGGCTTTGCCGAGCTCTATGGCAAGCTGCTTTATCAGTTTGCGGCATACCTGGATGTTGGTGTGAAGAAGCTTGTCGATGATGGTCATCGGCACGGAGGCAACAACGGAATGGCCAAACGAGAGGGCTGACGTGAGATAGTCGTCGTTGGCGAAATACGCCCTGAAGCTGAAAATCTCGGAAGGAACGATGGTGCGCAGAATCTGGTCGCGCCCCGTAACACCGCTCTTGCATATCTTTACCTTTCCGCTGATGAGCCATTTGATGCACTTGGGGATTTCCAGTTCCTTGTAGATGTATTCGTTTTTCTGGAATTCTTCAATCGTGAGGTGTTCTGAAATCTCTTTCCTTTCGTCTTCCGTGAGCGTGTCCCACATTCCAAAAATAATTTCTTCCGCCTTTCTCCTTATATCTGGATCTGTATTTGTCATTGTTGCTTAATACAATCTTTTCCTTGTGTATAAATAATCTGATGTACCTATTGTGTGTGCAAAATTACAAAGATTATTTCTGAAAAATGACAAATCAGGCGTATTTTATGTTTTATAACATAATATTTTCTGTTTCTATAAAAAAAATTAGTGTAATATTTTGCCTTTTTGCAGAATATTGTTATTTTTGAAGTGCCAAACGATTGTACTGATGAAAACACCAGCCGTTGTTGGTAATAAAACAAACAGATATTAACATAACCACCTTAATAGAATATTATGAGTTATCTTCGATTTGAAAGAAGTGTGATGACCAATCTGGAAGAATCTCTATCAAGGGAGCTACTACGCACAAACAGATCAGGAGCATATGCTTGTTCTACGATAGTTGACTGCAATACACGCAAGTATCATGGTCTGCTGGTTGTTCCCGTGCCGGAAATGGATACGGATAATCATGTGCTTCTTTCCTCATTGGACGTTACAGTGGTCCAGCATGGAGCCGAATTCAACCTCGGACTCCATAAGTATGCAGGTAACAACTACAGTCCCAATGGACACAAGTACATCAGGGAATTCAACTGTGACAGCGTACCTACGACAATTTACAGGGTGGGCGGTGTTATATTGAAAAAGGAAGTCGTGTTCCAGCATTATGAGGACAGGGTTCTGGTAAGATATACATTGCTCGATGCACATAGTGTGACGACACTGCGCTTCAAGCCCTTTATGGCATTCAGAAGCGTAAGGCAGTTCACACATGAGAACTCCACGGCAAATAGGGATTTTCAGGTCGTGGACAATGGTATAAAGACACAGATGTACAATGGCTATCCGTATCTCTATATGCAGTTCAGCAAGGAAAATGAGTTCATCTTCCATCCTGATTGGTACAGAGGCATCGAATATATCAAAGAGCAGGAGAGAGGGTACGACTCGCATGAGGACCTCTACGTGCCTGGATATTTCGAGATGGACATCAAGAAAGGCGAAAGCATCGTGTTCTCCGCTTCCACTTCGGAAATAAAGACTAACGGACTGGCAAGTCTTTTCCAGAAGGAAGTTGACAACCGTGCACCACGCGACAACTTCTTCCACTGCCTCGTGAATGCGGCACACCAGTTCCACAACAAGAAGAATGGGTCGGAATATTATCTGCTCTCCGGTTATCCGTGGTTCAAGAGCAGGGCAAGAGACACCTTCGTGTCATTGCCGGGACTCACACTGTGTATCGACGAGCAGGAGTATTTCGAGAAAGTAATGCACACGGCAGAGAAAGGCTACCGCGAGTTTATGGCAGGAAAGCCTGTGACGATAGACCTCAGCGAGATTGACCAGCCTGACGTGCCGTTGTGGGCAATATGGGCAATGCAGCAATATGCAAAGACCGTGGGCGAAGAGAAATGCGTGAAGAAATACGGAAAGTTCCTCACCGACATCATGCACTTCATATTGAACGGCAAGCATCCGTATCTGAGACTTGACGACAACAACATGCTGTATGTGGACGGAAAGGGAAAAGTGATGACATGGATGAACTCCACCGTCAACGGGAGACCTGTCACACCACGAAGCGGATATATCGTAGAGGTGAACTCGCTATGGTACAACGCCCTCCTCTTCTCTGCAAGAATGGCTGCCGTGAACAACGATACAGAGGTGCAGGAGAAATTCGAAAAGAGAGCGGATGCATGCAAGCAGTCTTTCCTGAATACTTTCCTCAACGATTATGGCTATCTCTTTGACTACGTGGACGGTAATATGATGGATTGGAGTGTTCGTCCGAACATGATATTCGCTGCGGCTCTCGACTATTCGCCTCTGTCGCAGGAACAGCGCAAGTCGGTGCTTGACTTCTGTACGAGGGAGCTACTCACACCGAAGGGACTGCGCACGCTTTCACCGAAGAGCGGCGGATACAACCCGATATGCGCAGGACCGCAGATGCAGAGAGACCTCGCTTACCATCAGGGCACGGCATGGCCGTGGCTCGGCGGATTCTATATGGAAGCGTGTCTGAAGATATACAGACGTACACGACTGAGCTTCATAGAACGTCAGATGGTGGGATATGAGGACGAGATGCAGACCAACTGCCTTGCCACCCTGCCGGAGATGTTTGACGGCATATTCTACTAAAGCATCAGATCCCTTTTTCGTTTTAACATTGGCTTCGTATTGCTCCGGTGCCAATATTTGCTCTAAAAGCATGCCTAATTGGATTTCTCCTATATTTCCTCTGGTCTTTACATTAGTCAATACTTTTTTCAATCCTCCCACGTCTTGCGCCAACGCTTGCCTTAATTATAGGTTGTCAGTATAATATAATCAAATACATATATTTTTATAAAATATATAGTGTTTAAGTTATATATTGGAGGGTTTATATGTTTCAGGGAATGGAATACATCTATGAGGTATACAAGGAAAAAAGCTTTTCCAAAGCGGCTTGCGCTTTTAACGATATATTTATATGCTCGTTTCCGCTTATAATAACCAAATCGTTAAGTTTTACAATAAATTT
>OQVS01000984.1_pt1 | contig 19765 bp, 14 predicted proteins | sample 1691601 | NCBI WGS metagenome assembly OQVS01 (sample SAMN03418268, study PRJEB22391) | human gut metagenome | biome: human-gut; feature: organic feature; material: feces | host: Homo sapiens | place: Tanzania | collected 2013-01
GCCACAACTTCGGCAGCAATGCCGGCTGGATGGTTCGTCCTTGCCTCGGTGTAAAATGGGACTTCTAACCGTTCTCTTTTGAACCTTTTCTGAGGGCGCTTCTGACGCTTTTCAAATGTTAAATACCGTAAATTCGGCATTCTTTTGAGAAGAAAAAAAGAAAACAAGAAAAAAAGAAAAGAAAAAAGCGACAAGAAGAAGTAGCAAGAAGAAAAGAGAAAAAAAAAGAAAATAAATAAAAGAAAAAATAGAAAAAAATAAGAGGGTTTAGCCGACGCCGAATTGCTCAATTCTTCGCAATTTGGCGTCGGCATATTCCCCCTTCCGTTTTTTATTTTGATTTTCAATAACTTAGGTTATTTTCTTACCGTCAGTCCGTTATCCGAAATTCCTCCAATGCCGTCTTTCTTCTTGCTGTATTGACGGGTGACGCCACTCAGATTGATTCCGCCTACTCCTTCCGATGTTGCATGGACAGACTGGCAATCAACCTTGGCTTTCACGCTTCCGACGCCTTCGTTCAGGACATTCAGACTGCCGCCCTTGAAGAATCCAAGGTTCACAGAGCCTACGCCCTCGTTGTCCACCTTCAGACTTCCCATGGAAACGTTCGTGATCTTCACAGAGCCTACGCCTTCATTATCAACCGTCATGTTATCTCCAGCCACGTCATCGATATTCACGGAGCCTACACCCTCGTTGTCTACAGTCACCTTGTTGGCAAGAATCTTTCCGATATAAACAGAGCCCACGCCTTCGTTATCAATGGCGAAACGATCACTGTTGATGGTCTTGGCATGGAAGCTTCCCATACCCTCCTGTGTCACCTTCACCAGGTCAGGACTGGTGATATAAATCTTCAGTCGCTTGTTTTCAGAGTTGCAGGAAGCAGGCACGGTCAGTCTGCCGTAGCATCCGATAACCACCTCGTCGTTGCGATACACCACCTTCAGTTTCTCCTTCATCTGCTGCAGGAACTTTGCATCCTTGATGGCAGAGTAGTCCAGTCGGACATCGCATTTATCGCCATCATTCTGGGTATAATAGACGTCAGCCACAGCCTCCACATCAATCGCCTTGAAAGGCTTCTGGCGCAAGTCATCCTGCACGTAATTCAAATCTCCCTTCACGGTAGAACCCGTAGAATCAAAGCTGCAGGCAGAAAGCCCGGCAGCAGCCAAGAACATAGCGGCACCAGCCACCATCAAACCAATACTTTTCATAATCCTTCAATTTTAAATTGTTCGTATTTCTGGTGTTTAGACGAAAGAAAGGAGCAAAAGGTTGCAGGAAATTTCAAAAAAATATTTTCCCCAGACTTCAAAAAAGCCCTAATTCAATTTTAAAGAAGCCTCTTTCCGGTTTCATTTAAGCCTTAAACGGAGTTGGTTTAAGGCTCATTTAACTGTTACGTTAGGCTTAAACAAACCTTACGTAAGCCTTATTCCAAATCCATTCTAAAAAAAATCCCGGAAAAAGCTTGCAGGTTTGGAAATAAAGTCGTATCTTTGCGGTAGAGTTTTAAAACAGATGATTATGAAGTACTTAGATCCTAAGGCAGACCTCACGTTCAAGAAGATATTCGGCAATCATCCTGCAAGACTGATCAGCCTTCTGAACGCCCTCCTGCCACTCAGCGAAGAGGAGCAGATACACGAAATCAAGTATCTGCCAACAGAACTTGTGCCCGAACTGGAAGGTCACAAGAATACGATAGTAGATGTACTCTGCACCGATGCCAGAGGCCGGAAGTTCTGCGTGGAGATGCAGATGGAATGGTCTGATGCCTTCCAGCAGCGAGTACTGTTCAATGCCTCCAAACTCTATGTGAGTCAGGCTAAAAGAGGAGGAAAATACAGCGAACTCCAACCTGTATATTCTCTGAATCTGATAAATGATATCTTTGCGCATGATACTCCTGATTTCATCCACAACTACCGCATCGTGCACGATAAGGACAGCAATAAGGTCATCGAAGGCTTGCATTTCACCTTCATAGAACTCCCTAAGTTCACTCCTCATTCCATCGCCGACAAGCGCATGATGGTGCTGTGGCTCCGTTTCCTGACGGAAATCACTTCCAATACGAGGGAGATTCCAGCCGACCTGCTTAATGACCCGGAGATAGGAAAAGCCGTAGAGGAGCTGGAGATTTCCGGCTTCACGGATGCCGAACTCAGAGCCTACGACAAGTTCTGGGATTCTGTAAGCGTTGAAAGAACCCTCATAGATGACAGCTACCAGAAAGGAAGAGAAGAAGGAAGAGTAGAAGGTATGGAAAAAGGCATGAACCAGCGAAGCCTTGAGATTGCCAGGAAGATGTTGGCAAAGGGCATGGACGAAGACACGATCATGGACTTGGCAGGGCTGACGGCGGAGGAGATAAAGCTGCTTAAAGCAGAAATGTAGATTACGAATACCGCAATAAAGCAAAGGGTCTATACGCCAGTTGTTCTTAGTGACATATAGACCCATTCTCTTGTGTCGCCACGAGGAAACTGTGAAACACGTAAGAAGAGCAATCATTGTGTTATCGCTCACAACCATACGAACAGCAATCCGTTTATTAAACTTTGCTAATATTAAACATCTTTAACGGAAAAATCTGCTTCGTTTGAAATAATTACACTATATTTGCACCGTCTAATTGATGGCTAAAGCCCGAAGAGCTAACTAGTTAACTCCTAAAAGTAATCAAAAACTACTTTGTTAGGCATATTTAGTAAAAGATTTTAGGCAAAATGATAAAGATTAATTGAACAAAAAGAATCATAAAGTAAGAAATTACAATTTAAACTTAAATAGATATGAAAGTATTCAATTCTAAACTTGCTGCTATAGGTTTGGCAGCATTCGTTTTCGCATCATGTAGCGACAGCTCTTCGGATCCTGCCACTCCTATCACCCCTGGTACCGTCCCTTCTGAGATTACCAAGATTGGACTTACACAGACTGATGCTGCACAGTTGGCAGCTAGCGTTACCAACTACAAGCGCAGCAGCTCTAACAAGGCAAGAACTCGTGCTATCGACGAGACTTTGTTCAAAGGACTTACTGAAAGTACCGTACCAACAGCTCCTTCTGCTGATGGTGCTAAGCAGCTGAATGCTGCAGCCGATTTGTCAAATGACAAATACAAGACAAGAAGCGGAAAGACTTACGACTTCTCTAACAATACAATTGAGAACACAACCCTCTTTGTTGTCGGTAACAGTACTGTAAAATACAACAAATTAGGAACTGGCAATACCATCATCGTCCAGAAGGGTGGTAAGCTGGAGTATACTGGTTCTGGTAGCGCTATTCCTCAGAACAATACCATTCATGTTCTAGAGTCTGGTTCATACAGCATCGACAATGAAAACATCACCATTGATGGTACTTTGTATTCTTCAAGAGCTCTCGGAAAGATTGAGGGACATACCACAGGCGACAAGAAATCTGAAGGTACTCCAACACAAAACATCACCATCAATGGTTCTGTATACCTCAGTGGCTACAGCCATATTGTAACAGATCCAGAAAGCGATAATTACAATAAAGAAATAACAGAATACGCATCTCTTCGTGCAAAGACATTGACTATCAATGCTGATGCAAAAGTCAACACATTGGACCGTGTTACCTTTACCGACGACGTTGTTATTGCCGGTGCATTGCATGTTGGTAAGGCTGCCATTGTCAAGAACATGACTATCAAGAATGGCGGTAAGTTCTATTCTGAGTACTCTGCTAAGATTAAGAACAAGCTCACTATGGAGGCAGGTTCATATATGAATCTTGCATACCTGAACGTAACTGATAACAAATACGACAAGAATGGCACAGAAGAAAAGCCTACCAAGACAGTAGGAGATGCTGTAGCAGACTTGCAGGGAGACTGTCAGATTGTAATCGGCAACCATGGTGTAATGTCTTTCAATACTTTGAAGACAGACAACACTGCCAATCAGATAGTATTGGGCGGTGGCGCCGACAACGTGGCTGTCATCAAGGCAGACAAGTTTATCTATGCAGGAAGCGACGAAAACGTCAATTTCGTCAGCACTCCAAACACAAACAACCAGACAATCCTGGCTCAGCTCAAGGAGTGCTATAAGAATGGTGCAGAGTCTGCAGGTAACAAGGTAGACTTTGACTATTTGAATTGGAACGCAGATGTACAGAGCTACGACTACATCACTGGTGGCGGTGCCTTAATTGCAGGACCAAACTTCAGCTATACACTGAAGGATGAATACAAGGTAGCAGACCAGAAGAAGCTTATGCTGTTGTCTACTATCGCAAACTACGATAGAGACACTCAGTCAGCAACAGCCATTGTACCAACTGATAACAACAAGGTATACGTTTCATACCATACTCGTGGTGCTGAATTCGGTGGAAGCATTGATGTTGCAGAAATGAATGGCGAACAGCTTACATTGAAGCAGAGAGTACAGCAGGCTGAAACAGGAGCTACATACGACTTCAACCACTTGAACGTCATCAACAGCAAACTGTACTTGGCAGGAAGTGCCAAGGGCAAGGATGGCAACCAGTTAGGTGGTGCTGCTATTAGCTATGCAGCCATCGGCAGTGATGGTTTGTTAAACGTAACAGAGGGTTTGACTTCTCAGTCGTTAGACAACACTGTTAAGGGCGATGCTAATTGCGTTATGCCATTCGGCGACAACATTGCTGTTGCCAGCACCCTAGGTTACTCCGTTTACGAACCAACATTAGCAAAAGAAGTAAACGAAAGAGTCTCAACTACAGGCAAAGCTAAGTTCGTGGCAGTAAATGGTTCATCACTCGTTGGCTTGAACTACACATCAGAGATTGCTGCAGGTGATGCAGAAGTTCAGGGTGAGGTACAGGTATTCGACAATTCTATGAAGCAAACAAGTAGATTCAATGTTGGTTCAATTGCACCAAACAACGGTAAGAACATGATTGCCATTGACAGCAACGGCAGAATCTACGTCTGCAAGAGTGCTAAGGGCTTGATGTGTTACGAGAATGGTAGTCCAGCATGGGAATCAGAATGGACAACTCCTGTTTCTCACGGTGATGGCAATGTTAGCGTTGACAATCGTCAGGGTTACATCAATGGTGTAGCAGTAGACGACAACTACGTATATGTTGCTGCTGGTGCTTATGGTCTCGTAGTCCTCACCAAGGATGGCAAGGAAGTTACTCACAAGAGAATTGGAACAGCTGGCAACTCTGCCAACTATGTAGCAGTTAAGAATGGTCTTATCTATGTTGCATACGGTAAGGGACGTATCCAGGTATTCAAGCTCACTAGAGGAGCAGCTCAATAATACAGAATCATAAAAATCCTCTGCTCTCCCATCCTATCGATGGATGGGAGAGCAAACCTTATTAAAAACTTAACCAGCTCATCAAAAACAAACTGGCTAAGCCTTTATAAGGCAAAACACAAAATATCAATCAAGAAATAACATCAAAACAGAAAGCTAAAATGAAAGCAATCAATATTAAACTTGCCACATTCAGCTTTGCAGCATTGCTCCTCGCATCTTGTAGTGATAACGGGGCTGACAATCCTGTGAATCCAATTACTCCTGCAATCAATTCTAAATTGTTAGGTATTTCTGTTAAATCAAATACAGATGCAAAGGAATTGAGTGCAAGAGTAACTAACTACAAAGTTACAAGCACTAAGGCAACAAGAGCATCTTTCTCAGACGTTTTTGGAGACTTCAATTCTATGCCAGCTGAATCTTCAATTACACCTACAGGAAATGAACTGCAAGGTAACATTTACGCACCTGAACAAGCAGGTACATATATTGTTTCTTCCGACAAGACAATAAGTTTGGGAAATGTCGGCAACACGACCATATATGTAAAGAAAGGAGCCAAGCTGGAACTTACCAACGTTTACCAATTACAAGGTAACGTGACCATTTATGTAATGTCTGGTGCGACTTTAATAGACGCAACCCAAAGCCTGGGCGCTGCAGGAATTACCATATATAATTCAGGAATTACCATATATAATTATGGTACATTACAATTTACAAATCAAGAACGTAATCCTCTAGAGAAGTATATAGCAAAGAACCAATACATTTACAACTATGGAGATGCCAATTGGTCAGATTATATAATAAAAAATGAAGGACATCTATACGTAGGTGGAGATTTCAAGGCTAAAGGCTGGGGAAGTCAAGGTGGAGGTACACTCTACGTCTCAGGAAATTTCGAATATCCAAATGAAGATTTAGTTTTTGACGGCAACTTCTATATTGGAGGAAAGCTTTCTGCAAAAAACATCACTTTCAATAACAGCGCAAAACTCTACAATGAATGCGGTGTATTCGCTACAGAAAACATAAACATAACAGGAAATAATTGCGAACTGCACGTTGCATACCTGAATGCACAAAAGCTTGAACAAAGCGGTTCTTCCAATATATATTTAAAAAACAACAGTTACATCAAGACACCAAATTATTTCAACCATAATGCAGGTGTAGGAAGCATAACATTGGAAGGCGACAATGCTGTTGCATATATCTTCGGTGAGAAACTGCATTACAACCATTCGGACGGAAACAAAAACGACCTGAAGATGTTCAGAACTCCTGGTAACCAAAGTAAGATTTACTTCAACGGCGTATTCTGCGAAGAAGGGTCAGATAATCCTGTAGAACCAACTCTGAACAATGAGGCTAACGTCATCCAGGTAACAACAGAAAACCAGAATGACTTCACAATCAAGAAGGATGCTTGTAACCCAGGACACAATGATAATGGAGATCCAACTCCTGGACCTGACCCAACACCAGAGCCAAAGGCAGATTTGGACTTGATTACAACGATTGAGTATCCTAATCATACACATGACATCTCTGCTACCTGTGTCAAGGAATACAATAACAAGATGTATCTGTCTTACCATACACGTGGCGCTGGACATGGTGCTTGTCTCGAAGTATTCTCTCCTGTAACAAATAATCAGGTAACAATGGAGCAATACCTGCAGGATACAGAGAATATGATAGACTTCAACCACCTTATCGTTGATGGAAAGACTACAACTCCAAGAGTCTTGACTGTTGGTTCACACTTCAAGAAGGGTGCAATGACTGCTACCATAGACATCAAGAATGATGGTCTTTTGAATACAGAATCTACTGAGATTACAGAGAATCAGGAGACAAAGACGATTGAGCCAATGCAGATGATTAATCTGGTACCAGCTACAGCAGAAAATGCCAAGCTCGGATACGATGAGAACTGCATTGTTAGAGATGGTGACAAGTATGTTGTTGCTACTACTAGAGGTTACATGGTTTACGATACAGATTTCAATGAAATCAAAATGACCAAAACTGATGGTAGAGTAAAGCACCTCTCTTTAAATAATGGCAAGATTGCATCTCTGACATTTGACAGACAGCTCACAGAAACTGAAGATGAAAATACAGCAATACCAGCACATATCAATATATATCCAGCTGGTACAACAGACTTCAGTGTAACACCAGAGCATTCTTTCGCTGTAGAAGCTATTACACCAAACAACGGTAAGAATACAATTGCACTCGTTGGTGATAGAGTATACGCATGCTTGGGAGGTGCAGGTTTCTACTGCTACGATTTGGATGGTAACGAACAGTGGCACTACCAGATTAAGAATGCTTTGAATACTCAAGGTGACAAGGCTGGTCTATATAAAGCAGCTGCCAACGGTTGCTTTATCGGTGGAAAGTACATCTATGTTGCATACGGTTCAGCTGGTCTGAAGGTATTGGATATGGATGGAAATTTGGTAGCTGAAAGATATAAGAAAATCAAGAAAGGCAACTACTCTGCCAACTACGTAACTGTATACAACGGCTACATCTATGTAGCACATGGTAGAGACCGTTTGCAGGTTTACAAGCTGTATAACTGCGATGCAGATACAGACGTTTCTTACAACGAGTAAGCTAATTGACATTGCATCAGCAATATAGATATTTTAATAAACTAAGAACATAGTGAATGCAGCTGCAACAGCTTGCAGCTGCATTCATCGTGTTTAAATAAGTAAAGCTATGAAGCGTAAATTAATACTATACACAACTACCGCTCTCCTGACTCTCATCGGAGCACAGCAGACTGGGGCACAAACTCAAGGCAAAAAACAGCAGAAGAGTTTCAGCCCTAAGATGCTCGTATATGAGAATCTCAAGAACGAAAACGTATTGAGACACTTCAACCAACGCTTCGCACAACTCGACACACTCATCAGTAACCCTATCTGGGTGAAAGCACCCATCATTGAACTGGGACTCAACAAACAACATACTGCTGACATTAAAACCACGGACTCATTATACTGGGCTAAAACTGCATACGAACAGTTGGCTGTAAACAGACGTAACGGACTGGAAGTAACCGGTCAGATATACGCCAGACCAGATGCCTACTTCGATGCCGACAACGACGATGCAGAACAGGTCTCCAAGTACAAGGCAAAAGTACAGGCCGAACTGGGATGGAACATCATCAACAGCAAGTTCTACCAGGGAAAGGAAAAGAGAAACAAAGTGGCCCTAGCTAACGAACTCTCACGTCTTCAAGACAAAAAGAGACAGACTGCAGACATCTATGAAAAGGCAGCAGATGAGCTGACCGAACAATATAACTTCTATATCGGTACCGTCATAGCACACAAGCTGGACAACCTCGACATCATGAACGAGGCTTACCAGTATATGCTGGAGAAAGACCGAATCAGCAACGACAAGATGCTCAAGGTGATGAACGACAAGCTGGAGGCGGAATACGACATATCCATCCTCTGCTCCGACAGAGACATCACCAACAAACCGATTTACCGCATCAAGCCTACCCGCGTGGTGGTAGACACAGCTGCCCTCTGGGAACACGTAGACAAGGAAAGCCTGGATGCAAGAATCGTAATGACAAAGCTGGAGATAGCCAACAACGAAAGCAAGCTGAACAACTATCTCAGCACTACCCGACTCACCCCATTCGCCAGATGGTCAACCTACTGGCAGAGCAACGACAAGTTCTCGCACAATGGTGATGTAGGAATCAGATTCACCGTGCCAATCTACAACGAAAACCCAAGAAAGAGAAAGGCACTGGAGACACAGAAAGAGATTATCATGAACAGCAGAAGCACCGACGTGAAGGAAATCAGACAGTCGGTTAACATCCTGCTGAAAAAGATAGAAAACCTCAACCAGGCTATAGCCACTGAGGCTTACCACATACAGCAGACAGGAAAATACATCGACATGCGACGGTTCGCATATAAAAACCAGAAAAACGGGTACAACTACCTGATGAGAATGGAAGAATATACCGGACTCCTGGAAAGCATGGAAAGAATGTACAAGCTGATGTTGAACCGCGGACTTGCCATCATCAATATCGAGAAGGCAGTAAGCATCTATAACAACAACAATATATTCAACGAGATCGAACTATGAATGAGTTTCAATACGACAGCACGCCACAGGAACAGGCGATGGCCGACTTGCTGAAATCGCAAAGCCACCGCTTGGCTAGACAGCAGATTATATTCGCGCTGATCTTCCTCCTCATCATCGTACTGGCAGCATACTATATCGTTACCCGAATGATCTGGGCCATCTATGACGGATATGTCACACTCGATGAAAACCATATCTGTGCGGTTGACGACATCTACGTCCTGAAGGTGAACAAGGAGGTGGGAGAAACCGTACACAAAGGGGATACGCTCTACTCCTACGTACTGCTGGGAAATATCGTAACCCAATACGACCCAAACATCATTCCTTCGGCGGTAAAGGAAACCCACGACATGGAAGTGCAGGCTAAACTGGCTAGAGAAGAGATTCCGGTACTGCGTACCCGACTGGCTGAACTGAAGAAACAGAAAGCTTCGGAAAGCTCGGACATCTACTACGGACTGACCAACAACACCAAGCGCAACCAGCTGGATGCTGAGATTGCAGAGGTGGAGGAAGAAATAAGAAAACAGATGAACAAGGTGACCATCTACTCACAGGCAAAGAACACCACCTATAACTTCATGAGCAGAAGAGGTGCAGGTACGTCGGGTGCAGACATGCCATACTCCAGCAATACCAGCATCTACAACCACGGTCTGATACACTACTGCTGTGCACCTGCCGATGCCTACGTCACCAAGGTGAACGTGAGCGACAAGACACTGGTGTTCAAGAGCGATGAAGTGCTCACCATCCAGCATACCGACTATGCAGCCTGCCACCTGGGCATCATCACATACGTGCCTAGTGAGAAGATCAAGTATATGGAAAGTCCTGACGATGCAGACGTCATCGTGAACAAGGACGTGGTACTGAAGGCGAAGCTGCAGATGGTAGGTCTGCGAGTGGAGGAAATCCCAAAGCACCTGCAGAGCAACTTCTCGCACGATGCCAATGCCGTAGTGGCAGTATTCACCTTCAAACCCAACCAGCGAGTGCCGGCTTGGGTGATGAGCAACAAACTGCCGGTGAGAATCAGGGTGAACAAGATCAGTGCGATGTTGGACCCTAAGCCACTGCCGATGTATACCATCCCTGTGGAGAAGAATCAAAATGTGATGAGAAGTTCAAAGCTCGTCACACCTGATAAACCAAAAGACAACGTGGAGAAATGATTGGACTAAGAAGAAACAAAAGAGGAGACATGGTGCTGACCATCGATACCTTCATCGATATCGACTCAACACCAGATATCCAGTCAGACTACTTCGACTGCATATACATCAATACGACGAGCGAACGTGCGTTCCATGCAATCCTGTTTGGAGCCAGCCCTATCCTATCGTATAAATGTAGCTATAAGCCGATGTTCGTCAATACGGCGGTATCGGGAAAGGATCAGATCACTGACTACATCGTAGACGCCTTCGTCAGCGACATGAGCAATGAGAAAGTTTACGAGATCATCGACCGAATCAAGATGGCAAAAAAGAAGTACGGCATCAAGCAGGAAACTGCAAGACCTACACAGCCGAACCAGCTCTTTGCCAACATTCTGAGATATCTCCTATCACGCGACCAGAGAATCATGGGACACCGACTCCTGGAGAAATCATCACTGGGATACATCAACCCTATCTTTGAGCACTATCACAGTATGGGTCTGTTCCATCTCAACGAGATGTTCATGTTCAAGGATACAATGGTGGAATATGGTGTACTCAAGATGCACCGCTTCCTCATCAAGGAACACCTCTGCCCGAAGTGCAACCACTCGCACCTGTTGTATACAGAATGCTGCCCGAAGTGTGGAAGTTCCAACCTGAAAATTCAGAACATCATCCACCACTTCAGCTGCGCCAACGTCTCGCCGGAGAGTTCATACAACATCGGTGGTATGCTGGTATGTCCGAAATGTCACAAGAAACTGCGCCACATCGGTGTAGACTATGACCGACCTGCAGTGGTATATACCTGTAACGACTGTGAAAACTCGTTTACAACGCCACTGACCAAGGCAACCTGCTGCTACTGCGAGAGTACTTTCCCGGTGAATGCACTGGTGCCACGAGACGTAGTAGACTATGAGATAACAGAGGAAGGTGTGCGCGCCCTGACACAGGACAGTCTCATATTCAACAACATGACCAACCTCTATGACAACTTCATGGAATACCCGCTGCTGGTAAACCGCCTGCGCCGACTCCTGATGGAGACCTACCGCAAGGAACAGGTATCAGTACTGGTAGGAAAGATATGGATACTGAATGCCGAACAGGACACGGTGAAGATCAAGGACAGTCTGCAAGCCAGCTTCTGCCGCCTCTTCTCCAACCACAAGGTGTCGTACAACAACAACATCTTCTACATCACGTATTCCGTATTCAGCGACATCACCGTAGAGGATGCACAGCATGAACTGAGCAAGCAGATGTCAAAGGCTATCAGAAAGGTGGCCGACAAGATAGAACCGGACGAGCTGATATGCTGCGTTCTCGACACCAAGACCAAGGAGGTGACCGGCAACTACGAGGAATTCTTCAACAAGATGAACTACGTAGAGCTGACTCCAGACGACTACTGCAGTTATTCGGAGGAAAAAATGACCGAAGAAGAAGAAAACAAGACCGCAGAGACGCCACTGGAAATGAAGCCGAAGGAAGATGAGAACGACAAGATCATGAAGCGCGTCAAGCTATACAAGCAGCTGGTAGCCGTACTGATTACCATTGCCGGAGTACTGATACTGCTAGCCGTGCTGGCGCTCACGATATTGAGATAAGAAACAACTAGTAAAGAAAGGAGATGAGTAGGTATGTTTGAAATCGTAGAAACTCTGAACCACTTCATGGACTGGTTGAGTACACTCTCACTGAGCAGCATCCTGAGCACCTACTGGTTTCTGTTCTTCATTGAGATGCCGAGATATTACCTGCTGGAATATCTGGTAATATTCAACCGACTGACCAATAAGAACAAGATAGAAAAGGAAAAGGAAGTGGCAAGATTCTATCTCTACAGAGAGAATCCGCTCGTTTCGATACTCGTACCGGGAAAGAATGAGGGAAGACATATATACAAGATGGTAAACTCGCTCGCCGAACAGACCTACAGAAACTATGAAATCATAGTGGTAGACGACGGTAGCGATGACCACACCAAACTGATATGCACCGACCTCTACCGTGCAGGTTACATCACCCACTACCTGCGACTGGAAGACCGAGGAGGCAAGGCGGCGGCAAGCAACTATGGGGCGCAGATGGCTAAAGGCAAATACATCGTATGCCTGGATGCCGACTCATCACTGGACCGTGATGCGCTGGAGAAGATTCTCCTCCCCTTCTATATCGACGGTATGGTAAAGGGTGTGGGTGGTTGCGTGAAGGTACGCAACAACAAGGAGACCATCTGCTCTTCGCTGCAGGCGTTCGAATACCTGAAACGCATTCAGGTGGGACGAATCGTGACGAGCGAGCTGGGCATCTACCACATCATATCGGGTGCCTTCGGCGCCTTTGACAGAGCAACACTGAAAGAGGTAGGATTCTGGGACATCGGACCAGGACTGGATGGTGACCTCACACAAAAGATAAGAAAGGCAGGATACAAGGTGAAATTCGCAGAAGATGCCATCTGCATGACCAATGTGCCAACAAAATGGTATAAACTGTATCACCAGCGTATCAGATGGTCGCGTTCTCTCGTAAGATTCCGCTTGCGCAAACACCGCGACATCCTGCTGCCAACCAAGAACTGGTCTATATTGAACTGGATCTCCAACATGGAGAGCGTAACGTACGACTGCTTCCTCAACTTCCTGTGGTTGTGGTATATCGTGAAACTCGCCATCACCTTCAATAGCCACATCGTAGAGATATTGGCGCTGGGCTACTTCATCCGAGTATGCTTCTCCCAATTCGCCTTCCTGCTGGTGATGATGGTTACGGAGAGAAGAAAAGAGGAAATGTTCCTCTACCGGTTCCTGCCGCTCATGTCGCCGTATACAGGTTACTTCCTGCGTATCGCCCGACTTTCAGCCCATCTGCAGGAGCTCTTCTTCCATCGCTCGTATGCCGATGCATGGAATCCGGAGAAGACTTCCCGATACGCTCAGCTGGAGGGAATGTAAAGAATGAATAAACAAATAATACAAACTTAATATATATAGTATATGAATAACAAATCTTTTGAGTTTAAGATAGGCGTGATTGGACTAGGCTATGTAGGTACACCGCTTGCATGCTTATTCTCAAAGAAATACGATACTTGGGGTTACGACATCAACGCTGCCAAGGTAGCTAAATTAGCCAGGAAACAGGGAGCGGAAGACAGAATGCTGTCGAAAGCTCTCGAAAGGGGACTCAAGCTGACGTGCGACATCAGTGACTTGAAAGGCTGCAATGTATACATCATAGCTGTTCCTACACCAGTCAACAAGTCGAACAAGCCTGATATCAGCTGCGTCAGAAATGCTACTACAGCAGTAGGCAAAATCCTGAAACCGGGAGACATCGTGGTATATGAATCTACGGTCTATCCCGGACTGACAGAAGAAGTATGTGCTCCGTTGCTTGCCTCAACATCGGGACTCAAGCTGAACGATAACTTCTTCGTAGGTTTCTCACCTGAGAGAATCAACCCGGGAGATACCGTCCACACCATAGAGAACATCGTAAAGGTGACCAGTGGTTCTACACCCGAAGCGGCAGAAATCATCGACAACCTCTACAGTTCGGTTCTCACTCATGGCACCCACAAGGCGAAGAGCATCAGAATAGCCGAAGCATGCAAACTGATGGAGAACTGCCAGCGAGATGTTCAGATAGCCTTCTTCAACGAGATGGAAAAGATCTTCGACAAGATGAACATCAGCATCGAGGATGTGACGGAAGCTGCCAGCACCAAATGGAACTTCGTTCCTGCTACCCCAGGACTGGTAGGTGGCCACTGCATAGCAGTAGACCCTTACTATCTCATCAACAAGGCGCAGGAGATTGACGTGGTTCCTTCGCTCCTCTCTACAGCAAGAGAGGTGAACGAGCAGATGGCTGTATGGATGGCTGGAAAAATCAAGAGTGCATGCGACTTCAGAAAGTTCAAGGCTCCTGAGACCAAGGTGCTCATCCTGGGCTTCTCGTTCAAGCCAGACAGCGATGACATCAGAAACACCAAGGTGGCTGACCTCTACATCAACCTGGTGGGAACTGGATACAAGACTACCCTCTACGACCCACTGGTGGACAAGGAGGAAGTGAAGAATGAATACGGCATCCATGTAGAGGATGACGCTAAAGTTCTGGATAAAGTCTACGATATCGTGGTGATAGGTACACATCACAAGATATTCGATAACATCAATATGAACAAGTTGCTCTCAGCCAAAGGCTTCATGTGCGACATATACGGAGTACACAAGGCAAGAAAAGCTTAGAGCAGCGACGTCCAAGACCAAACTGTACAATAAAAGAAAATCCAATGAAAAAGTAAATGATTATGAACAAATATAAAGTGCTGATCGTTGACGATATCCCTGAGAATATCCAGACTCTCGGAGAAATGATCAAGGATTTTGACCTGGATGTGAAAATAGCAGAAGGTGGTCAGGAAGCCATCGACATCATTGATTCATACACACCAGACATCATCTTGCTAGACTTGATGATGCCTCATGTGAATGGATGGGACGTGATAGATCACGTCAGAGAAAAATATAATAAGAACGAGATGGTCATCATCGTTGTGTCCCTGTTAAGCAATAAGGACAACATCGATGAATGCTATGAACTGGGAGCCAACGACTATATCATCAAACCGGTGATCAAAGCCCGACTCATCAGTTCAATAGAATCCCATCTCAGGAATCTCAGCAGGAATTAAGATATAGCCTTCTGCAAGATGTCGTTGGCATGAGCCACACGGTCACTTGTAGGAGGCTCTACCTCTGACAACGGGTAAGGTATACCCAACTTCTCATACTTGTAGATGCCCATCGTATGATAAGGCAATACATCAATGCGCTCTATATTGGAGAGCGTAGAGAGGAAATCGCGCAATTCTTCCAGGTACTCATCCTTGTCGGTAATACCTGGAATGAGTACGTGACGAATCCATACCGGCTTGTGAATCTCGCTAAGATAGCGGGCACAATCGAGTATGTTCTTATTGGAATGAAGCGTGAGTTTACGATGCTCTTCATCATTGATATGCTTGATATCAAGAAGAACAGTATCGGTAACGGCCATCAGACGCTCAAATTTCTCGAAGTTTTTCCCTTCTCTATGAAAAGGTTGAGCCGAGGTATCAAGACAGGTATTGATGCCACGCAGATGGGCTTTCTCGAACAATTCGATGAGAAAGTCTATCTGCATCAATGCCTCGCCACCGCTCACGGTAATTCCTCCATTATCTCCCCAATAACTCTTGAATCGCTCTGCCTTATCCAGCAGGTCATCGGCAGTCCACTCCTCTCCTACTCCCGTCTTCCATGAATCCGGGTTGTGGCAGAACTGGCAGCGCATCGGACAACCCTGCAGGAAAATCAAAAACCTGATGCCTGGTCCATCAACTGAACCAAAGCTCTCTATGCTGTGAACAAAACCTTTCATGCAGTTTTCTTCTCTTGGTAATTATCCCAAAGAATAAAAGCAAGCCCAGGAACGACAATAAGAGCAGTGACGACACCCAAAAAATCAACTAAATCCATAATTATTTCTTTTTATTTTTAGACTTTATTATAAAATACATTCCTAATACAGCTATCAAGACCATAAAGAAAATGCCCCAAGCATACAACCTAGTTCTATCTATATTATCTTGCATAATTCCTGCTAAAATGACACCACCAAGAATGAGCTTGACAACATCAAAACAGAATTTGTAACCCTCTTCATAAAGGGCTTTCTTTTGTTCATTATTTAGTTTCATACCGCAAAGATAGCACTTTTTTCAATACCAAGTTTAAATTTGCAGTTAAAATAGTATAATTGCCCGCTAAATATCCTCGGAAAGAAAATCTAGCGGGCAATCTATATGTCACAAAGAGACAAGAGAATTCTTCACTCTTCCCTCTTCATTCTTCACTTCCTTACAGTCTCTCGTGAGCCTGACGAGCGATTACGTCGAGCTGCTGCTCACGTGTCAAGTCGATGAACTTAACTGCGTAACCACTTACACGGATGGTGAAGTTCTGGTACTCTTCCTTCTCTGGGTGCTCCATCGCATCCTTGAGCTTGTCGATACCGAATACGTTCACGTTCAGGTGGTGAGAACCCTGGTTGAAGTAACCATCCAATACACCTACCAATGTCTGGGCACGCTCCTCATCGTTGTGACCGAGAGCACCAGGGCTGATGGTCTGAGTATTAGAGATACCATCGAGAGCATACTCGTATGGCAACTTAGCTACTGAGTTCAATGAAGCCAAAAGACCGTTCTTCTCTGCACCGTAAGATGGGTTAGCACCTGGAGCCAAAGGAGCACCGGCTGGACGACCATCAGGCATGTTGCTGGTGTACTTACCGTATACTACATTTGATGTGATAGTCAGGATAGATGTAGTAGGCTCTGAATTGCGGTATGTATGATGCTTCTTGATCATGTTCATGAAGGTCTTGAGCAACCATACTGCAATCTCATCAGCACGCTCATCATCGTTACCGTAACGTGGGAAGTCACCCTCGGTCTTGAAGCTGAGAGGGAAACCGGTCTCATCACGGACGATGTTTACCTTGGCATACTTGATAGCTGAGATAGAGTCAACTACGTGGCTGAAACCAGCGATACCTGTAGCGAAAGTACGACGAACATCTGTATCGATGAGCGCCAACTCTGCTGCCTCGTAGAAGTACTTATCGTGCATGTAGTGGATGAGGTTCAATGTCTTCACATAAACGCCAGCCAACCAGTCCATCATATCCATGAAACGTGGCATGAACTCCTCGTATGTCAATACATCACCCTCAACGGCGCGATACTTAGGACCACACTGCTCGCGTGTCTTTGAATCAACACCGCCAGATACAGCGTAGGTCAAGCACTTAGCCAAGTTGGCACGTGCACCGAAGAACTGCATCTCCTTACCTGTCTGTGTAGCTGATACACAGCAGCAGATGCTATAGTCGTCACCCCAAACTGGGCGCATTACGTCATCGTTCTCATACTGGATAGAACTTGTCTTTACAGAAATCAGAGAAGCGTAGTGCTTGAATGCCTTTGGCAAGCGAGAGCTATAGAGTACAGTCAAGTTTGGCTCTGGTGAAGGACCCATGTTCTCCAATGTGTGGAGGAAACGGAAGTCGTTCTTGGTAACCATTGAGCGGCCATCCTGACCCATACCACCTACTTCGAGAGTAGCCCAAACTGGGTCGCCGGTGAAGAGCTCGTTGTAAGAAGGGATACGGGCGAACTTAACCATACGGAACTTCATAACCAAGTGGTCGATGAGTTCCTGAGCCTCATCCTCAGTAAGAGTACCCTCGTTCAAGTCGCGCTGGATATAGATGTCGAGGAAGGTAGAGATACGACCTACAGACATCGCAGCACCATTCTGAGTCTTTACAGCTCCGAGGTAACCGAAGTACAACCACTGTACAGCCTCGCGAGCGTTCTTAGCAGGCTGGCTGATATCGTAGCCATACAACTGAGCCATCTCCTTCAAGCCCTTGAGAGCCTTGATCTGCATAGCAACCTCTTCACGGAGACGGATTACTTCGTCGATCATCTCACGGTCGCCCATGTTAGCGAGGTCGTTCTGCTTCTCCTTGATGAGGAAATCGATACCATAAAGAGCCACACGACGGTAGTCACCTACGATACGGCCACGACCGTATGTATCAGGCAGACCAGTGAGGATGTGGTTATGGCGCACGAGTTTCATCTCAGGGGTATAAGCATCAAACACGCCGTCATTATGAGTTTTGCAATACTTGTGGAAAATCTCATGAAGCTTCTCTGATGGCTGGTAGCCGTATGTAGTACAAGCCTGCTCTGCCATCTTGATACCACCGTATGGCATGAAGGCACGCTTCAAAGGCTTGTCGGTCTGCAGACCTACCACCTTCTCCAACTCCTTAGTACCCTCGCCGATGTAGGCAGCACCATAAGCTGTCAATCCTGAAACCACCTCGGTCTCCATATCGAGCACACCACCCTTGGCACGCTCCTCTTTCTGGAGTTCCTTCAACATTCCCCAAAGGGTATTGGTAGCCTGAGTAGGTTCTGCCAGGAACGACTCATCGCCGTCGTAGCTAGTGTAGTTGTTCTGAACGAAGTCACGAAGATTCACTTCACTCTGCCACTGGTTTCCCTTGAAACCTCTCCATTCTGTTTTCATCATTTTGATATCCTTAATAAGTTAATAATTAATTATATATTTTGTACACACTGTTTCCTGTTATCAGCTGAATCCTTATACCTTTATATATTATATAAAATCCGGCTATCGATAATTTCGATGCAAAGGTACTACAAAAAAACGAATTCTGAGCAGAAAACACAAAGATTTTATCCTCTTCACCCTAAAATCATTATTTATGAGTAGTGTTTTTTGCACAAAAGATATTGAATGAGCAAAAGCTTCAAATGTTCATCCAACTTCCCACACCTCGGCATCGTGGATATGGGCAAGGAGGTTACCATCTCAGCCTTCGAGTACTTGCCACGTGCCGAGCAGGGTGCTCCAGGAAGCGTGAAGGCATTCAAGCTCTATGTAAAGAAATAAATGAAAAGAGGGAGACAGAAAGTCTTCCTCTTTTTTTTATTTTGTTTTTTTATACATTATTATTCTAATATATGAATACTTTTCCGTACCTTTGCACCATAAAAACTATTTATTCTTATGTTGACAGATATTGAAATAGCTAAATCAGTAAAACTGCGCCCTATCAATGAGGTAGCTGCAGAACTTGGAATCCATGAAGACCAAGTAGAAAACTACGGCCGTTACATCGCTAAGATTACTACGGACAAAATTGACAGAAACAAGTTTAAGAACCATCATCTTATCCTCGTTACCGCTATCAGTCCTACCAAGGCTGGTAATGGAAAGACCACCGTATCAGTAGGTCTCGCCCTCGGTATGCAGAAGATTGGCAAGAAGGCAGTTGTTGCATTGCGCGAGCCTTCTCTCGGACCTTGCTTCGGTATGAAGGGTGGTGCTGCCGGTGGCGGTTATGCCCAGGTATTGCCAATGGATAAGATCAACCTCCATTTCACTGGCGACTTCCATGCCATCACTGAGGCTAACAACATGATTGCTGCCCTCCTGGACAACTACCGTTTCCAGCACGAGGCTGAGG
>OQVS01000987.1_pt1 | contig 19689 bp, 12 predicted proteins | sample 1691601 | NCBI WGS metagenome assembly OQVS01 (sample SAMN03418268, study PRJEB22391) | human gut metagenome | biome: human-gut; feature: organic feature; material: feces | host: Homo sapiens | place: Tanzania | collected 2013-01
GACAGAAGCGAAATATACGATCCAGAAGTATAAAAGAATTTTATTTTATGTGGTGATATGTGTGCTGCTTGCGGCATTCCTTTTGGGACAATATATTTACCCAAGTGAAAGGGACACGGTCACGGAGGAAAGCATTACTTATACGGGAACCTTTTACCGGGTGCTGGCAGACGGAACGGAAGAGGAGATTAAGATTCCGGGCAGGTGTGATGTGCCTGCCGGTGAACTTCTGGTCATCCGGTCAGTGCTTCCGCAGGATTATCATGAAAATACGCTTGCCATCAGATCCTCCATGGAGAATGTGCGTATTTACATCGGTGGGGAACTGAGGACGGTGTATGATACGGAGAATACCAGACCCTTTGGGAAAAATTCTGCCAGCCGGTATGTATTCTGCGAGACATCCGGTGAGGATGCGGGACAGGAAGTGCGGATAGAGCTGCAATGCTTTACGAAAAAGTATTCAGGTGTTGTCAACAAGGTATATTGCGGGGATAAATCAGATATCTGGGCATATATGTTCCACTGCTATTTTATGGTAACTCTGATCGCCTGCGCCATGCTGTTTGCCGGGCTGGTCGTGCTGATCATCAGTCTGGTGCTTGATATTATATATAAGACGAGATTTGATCTGGAGTATCTGGGATGGTGCATGATCCTGGGAGCAGTGTGGATGCTGGGAGAATCGAAGCTGCGCCAGCTGTTTATTTCCAATGCTTCTATTCTGTCGAATATGTGCTTCTTCGTTGTGATGCTCTGCCCGGTTCCGATCATGTTCTATATTGACAGTGTGCAGCAGGGAAGGTACCGGAAGGCCTATCATGTGGCTGAGTGTATCACCTGTATGAATTTTGTACTATGCACGGCCTTACAGTTACTGAATATTGCAGATTTTATCTCGACAATGTTCTTGTCCCATCTGGTGATCGCAGGAACGTTCCTGACAATATTTATCACCATTTGCCGGGATCTCATCAAGGGAACGGCGAAACATTACAAGCTTCCGCTGATCGGACTGGTAGCTGCCATGATCGCAGTCATGCTGGAGGTGACAGCGGTGTATCGAGTGGTGTCACTGTCCGGGATCTTTATCGCAACCGGACTGGTGGTCCTGCTGGTCGTTACGCTGATCCATACAATGGATCGCATCCGCGAGCTGGAGTTGGCCAGACAGAGAGAGGCCAGGGAAAGCCTGGATTATCTGACTGGTCTTCCCATGCGTCATAAGGGTGAGGCACTGATCCTTGAGAAAATGCAGAAGCAGGATGGCTGTCTGGGATTTGTCGATATGGACAATCTGAAGAAGATCAACGATGTCTATGGGCATAAGGCGGGGGATCGTGCTCTCAGGCTGGTAGGTGCAATGCTCACAGAGTGCATGGAGAACGCAGTGGTCTGCCGGCTGGGAGGAGATGAGTTCCTGTTCTATCTGCCGGAGGCATCAGAAGAAGAGATGAACATGCGGATGAGAAAGCTGTTTGACAGCTTTGGTGCGGCAAAAAATGTCACGGCGGAGACTTCACCGGCATCCTTGTCCTGTGGTCTGTGTATGTGCAGACAGGGAGGAAACTTTGAAGAATATTATATAAAAGCGGATAAGGCATTGTATTATGTCAAACAGAACGGTAAGAACAGTTACCGGTTTTATGAGGAGCTGGAGGAACAGCAGCCGGATGCACAGGCCAGAAAAAATGATCTGGAGGTAATCGCCGGAGCATTGTTGGAGAGCGGAAGCTATACAGGAGCATTAGATCTTGACTATCGTGAGTTCGCCAGACTGTATCAATATGTAAGCAGCCTGGGAGAACGATACCGGCACCGCTGTTATCTGGTACTGGTCACAATGGTTGCAAAATCAGACCGGACGATGTACATTGATCATATCGATAAAGCAATGGAGTGCATGGAGAAAGCAATCCGGCAGAATATCCGGAAGAACGATATATGCACCCGATACAGCTCTCTCCAGCACCTGATCATACTGGTGGAAGCAGAAGAATCGTATATCCCGGATATTTTACAGCGGATATTCATGAATTATTATGATGCCTACGACAGGAATGATTTTCTTCCCCGGTATGAGTACAGGAAGATGACACAGGCATCAGATGGAATCTCTTGCGATACTGGCTGCTTCGTTCCTTAATTGACAAAGTCCTGTAAAATAGGTAACCTATATTTGTAAAATGATACGTGGAGGTATCGCATTATGGCTGAAATGAATCCAGGACAAATACAGGAGTGTGAACAGAAGCTTCCTCTGCCTATAGGTGTGTCTAATTATAGTCTTGCAGCTTCAGAGTACTATTACATCGACAAGACGATGATGATAAAAGACTTTATTGATGAACGCCCCATGGTAACACTTTTCACCCGCCCCCGGCGTTTTGGCAAGACACTCAATATGGATATGCTGCGTACTTATTTTGAAAGAAGTGATAGAGATACTTCTGTGTATTTCCGGGATAAAAAAATATGGTCCTGTGGACAAAAGTATAGAGACTACCAGGGCAGATATCCGGTGATCTTTCTGACTTTCAAGGACGTGAAGTTTGACACATGGGAAGAGACCTTTGCGGCACTTCGTGACATTTTTGCAAAAGAGGCACAGCGGCATAAAGAGTTACAGAGCAGTGAAAAATGTGACGGATACAGCAGAAAAGTCTATGAAAGGCTGGCCAACGGCAGTGCAACAGAAGTGGAATTATCTTCGGCACTCCTTGATCTGTCTGCAATGCTTCACAGCCATTATGATGTTGCGCCGGTTATTATCATTGATGAGTATGATACTCCGATTCAACAAGGGCACAGTGAGGACTATTACGATAAGATTATCCGGTTTATGCGGAATCTTTTTTCCGGAGGTTTTAAGGACAACAGTCATCTGTCATTTGGGTTTCTCACCGGCATTTTACGAGTAGCCAAAGAGAGTATTTTTAGTGGAATGAACAATCTGTCTATTAATTCTGTGCTGGACAACAAATACAGCACTTACTTTGGGTTTACGGCAGACGAGGTCCGGGAGATGGCAGCATATTACGGTGCGGCTGATAAATACGACGAAATATGTCAGTGGTATGATGGCTATCTCTTTGGAAAGACAGAAATTTTCAATCCCTGGTCTGTGGTCAGTTATTTCAGCAATAAATGTGAACCGAGACCCTTCTGGGTATCTACGGGAAGTAATGATGTCATTGGTGAAGTACTTGCAGTGGCAGACAATGAGATATATGACCGCCTCACTTCTCTGGTCAATGGTGAAACGTTTACCACATTTATTGATACGGATGTGATCTATCCACAGATCAAAAGCAATCCATCGACTATTTATAGCTTTCTGCTTATGACTGGATATTTAAAAGTGTTGAATACAACCCTTTCTTTCAATGGGGATTTCCTATGTGAGGTTGCGTTGCCAAATCGTGAGATTTCTCTGGTATATAACAAAGAGATTCTGCAGCGGATGGAAAACATAATTCCACAGGCCACAGCCATTTCGATTCGGGAGGCCGCTTTTTCGGGTGATCATAAACGGCTGAAATCGCAGCTCCAAATGATGCTGACGCAGTCGGTAAGTTTTTTTGATACCACCGGAGAGAATTTTTATCATGGATTTATGCTGGGACTGTGCGCATTGATGAGTGGAACTTTTGTGACTTCTAACAGGGAGTCCGGTGATGGACGGTATGATATTCAGTTAAAACCTATCCGCAAGGGGCTGCCGGGGATACTGATCGAACTGAAAGCCGGAAAAAACTGCAGTGATGAAGAATTGAAAAATATGTCCGAGGCCGCATTGAAGCAGATTACGGATAAAAAATATGATACAGAGATGAAGAATGCCGGGATTCAGACAATCTATAAGTATGGAGTGGCTTTCAGTGGGAAAAACGTGGAGGTAGCGGTCGAATAGGAAACGGAGCTGACTACAGCAAATAACAAAACCGGAAGAATGATCCAAGAAAGGGTGCCAGATAAGCAGGCATCCTTTTTCTATTGCTTTCGGAGGCTGTGATGGTTACAATAATGTCATATAACAGCAGATAAGGGGAAGGTCAAATGTGGAATAAAGTATGGGGTAAAACTCTGCGCAGCCAGATGATCAGATATAATATCCTGATCATTTGTATTATTGATATCTTTATCAATGTGTGTGCATATATGTCTTCCAGCCGCAAGATCATGGAAGTGGCACATACTTCACTGGAACATCATGTAGAAAGCATCAGCAATCAATATCAGATGGCTTATCATGAGATGCTGAACATTACATTGAATTGTACAGAGCGGGAGGTAGTCAACCTGGATACGCTGAATGGGATGAACACCTCTAAGACAAAACATCGCGGCCTGGAATATGCACAGATCATCCGGGATTATTGTTCTATAACGGAATATGGAAAATATATCTCCAAGCTCATCATATTTGATAACAGGGGGAATATGGTACAGGCAGGATCGCTGTTTGGCAGCAATGATGATATGGAGCGTGTCAGTACAGTAGACTGGCTGGAAGAAGAATGCGAGAAGCCGATGGAGATGTATCGCCTGCAGCTGGTGGAAGCTCCTTTTTTCCAACAGGATGGGAAAATTCTGCCGATCGCACGGAAGATCAGCCGGCATCAGAATACATCCAGTGTATATACGGTGTTATGTCTCTCAGCCTCCCTGTTTCGGGATGTTTTACAGGAGAATGATTCCGAACATGAAATTCTGGTGGCTACAGGCAGTGGGCAGAAAATAGCATCTGTCGGGGAGCTGGCAGAGGATGCGGCAGAGAATGATGCTCTGATAACAGAAATATTGAATAAAGGCATAGACAAAGGCATTGAAACAATGAAGGTACATGGAAAGAAATGTCTTGTGGCTTACGAGATCTATGCTCCCAGTGGAATTTTGGTCTGTGAGATCATGCCATTGGATGAATTACTGAATGACAGGCTGATATTGATAGAGACGGTAGGGATCATGTTTTTTGCCAGTCTGTTTTTCGGCATTGTGCTGTCTCTGCTGATCACGAAAAGGCTGCAGAGACCCATTGACCGGTTAGTATCGCATATCGGTGAGATAGCGGAAGGAAATTTTGAACGCAATCCTGAGATTGAAGGTGAGGATGAGATCGGCCGGGTAGGCAGGATCATCAATGACATGTCGGAACAGATGGATTCCTTGATGACGGAACAGCTGCGGACAGAAAAAGAAAAAAGTGATCTGGAATTGAAAATGCTTCAGGCGCAGATCAATCCCCACTTTTTATATAATACGCTGGACTCTATCCGTTGGATCGCTGTGATCCAGAAGAACAGCGGCATTGTGAAAATGGTTACGGCATTATCGGGACTTCTGAAAAATATGGCAAAGGGCTTTAACGAAAAGGTAACGCTGCAGAAGGAACTGGAATTTCTGAATGACTATGTAACCATTGAAAAGGTAAAATATGTAGAATTGTTTGATCTGAAGATCGAGGTAGAGGATGAAAGGCTGTATGACGCCCTGATCATAAAGCTTACTCTGCAGCCTTTGGTGGAAAATGCTATTTTCAATGGGATCGAACCGGCAGGCAAACCGGGAGAGATCAGAATTCATGTATCGCAGGAAAACGATCTGCTGAGAATTTCGGTATGGGATAATGGTGTGGGAATTCCCGAAGAAAAGCTGGCTACCATACTGGAGCATACGGAGAAGGTAAAGGGAACTGCCATGAGTGGCATAGGCTTACCCAATGTAGACCGCCGGATCAAACTGAACTATGGGGAACAATATGGCGTCAAGATCAGGAGCAGGCTGGGAGAGTATACAGAAATAGTAGTGGAGATGCCGCTGGAATACGCCAGGTGATGAGGAGAGAGAGTATGTATCGAGTGATGATTGTGGATGATGAACCGTTAATATTGGCAGGGATCGCTTCTATGATCGACTGGGAAGAACAGGGGCTTGTCATCGACAGTAAAGCCGGGAACGCCCAACAGGCGCTGGAGCAGATCAAAGAACGGAAGCCGGATATTGTGATCACGGATATCCGGATGCCCGGGATGAATGGAATAGAGTTCATGCGGAAGGTCAGGGAACAGGGGCTGGAGGACATTGAATTTATACTGCTGACGAATCTGGAAGAGTTCCAGCTGGCCAAGGATGCAATTGAGCTGGGGGCAGTGGCGTATCTGGTAAAAATGGAACTGACAGAGGAAAAACTTCTGGACAGCTTACGCCATGCTGTTGAGAAATGCAATATGCGGAACAGAGAAGAGAGAACGGAGGAGCAGTCTCCGGCATGGAATGCGCAAAAATGTGTGGAACGGCTGCTTATGGGGGAAGAATACGGGGAAGGTGAAATATGGCAGAAGGCCGGACAATATCTGCAGGAACCGGTATTGGCCCTGATCAATTTTGATTATGGCTACCGCCAGTATACAGAGCAGTTCACCCGCTCGGAGCAGCAGAAGATTCTCAGGTTTGCAGAAGATATTATTGGACAGATGGTAAGAGGTTATTTTGACAATTACGTATTGGCACATCACGGACTGGATGGACTGCTGTTGATATTTTCTACAGAGAAAATACGGGATTATGCTGATAAACTGGAAGGTATGACGCAGAAGCTAAAGTCTGTTGTGAAGGATTACTTCGAAGTTCCGGTGTCGCTGGCAGTCAGCAGAAAAAAAGACAGTCTGAATGAATTTCCTGCAATGCTGTATGAAGCCATGACTGCCATGAATTATTATTTCAGTCATGCAGACAAGGCTTTGGTGTTCTATTCTGATGAATTGGAGGTAAAGACGGATCATACCTCCAATTTCCATATCGGACTGCTGCGAAGGGATATTTACAGGGCAGTCCGGTCAAATGACAGTGAGAAAATGAATGAGATCATCGGTCAGGTGATCAGACTGTTGGAGGAATACCGTCCGCCCAGAGAGCAGGCAGTGAATGCCTGTGCGAATCTATACTTTTTCATATCTACACTGTTTGAGCCGGAGGATACGGATTTCCCGTATGAAGTGAATATTCTGGAAAAGCTGGGACAAATGGGAACTCTGGATCAGATCGTGGAGTGGATCTATACGTTCCGGGATGCCCTCGTCCATATGCTTGCAGTGCGCAGGGAACAGAAAACGGACAAAATTGCCATACAGGTGCGGGAATATGTTCTGGAGCATTACAGCGATAAGATCACGCTGGGGCAGGTGGCAGAAGCACTGGGGATCAGCTCCGGATACCTGAGCACTATATTCCGCAAACAGACAGGAGAGTCGTTTACTAATTTTGTCACGGAGATCAAGATCGAAAAAGCAAAAGAGCTTTTACAGGGTCACCAATACATGATGTATGAAATATCCGATATGCTGGGGTTTGAAAATTCCTTTTATTTCAGCAGGGTATTTAAAAAGATCACAGGAATCTCTCCCAAGGAATATGAACTGCAATACATAAATCCGAAAAAAATATAAAGAGATGAAAAAAATATAAAAAATAGCGGAACACTTCTGAAAAAATGACAAAAAATATGAAATGGGTCAATGGGGAAAAGGATGGTTATTTGTTACAGTATACTTGTCAAAAGAAATAACCGATATTTCAAAGGAGGGTTTCATTATGAAATTGAAAAAGGTTTTATCCGTAGCCATGGCTATGACAATGATCGCAGCAATGGCAGGATGCGGTAACGAGTCCGCAGGAAATACACAGGAGGGAACTGCTTCTGCAGCCGATACCGTAAGCCAGACTACTGCTGAGACTGCAAGCGCAGAGAAACAGGTACTGACCGTGTCAGTATGGGATAACGATGCGACACCTCAGTTCAGCTCCGTAACAGAGGCATTTCTTGCCGAGCATCCGGATGTAGACATTGAGTTTATCGATGCTCCTTCCGGTGACTATAATAACAAAGTGACCGTAATGCTTGCAGGCGGCGGCAATGATCCGGACGTTATTTTCGTCAAGGATACAGAGAACCAGATGACTATGAAGGACAAGGAACAGATCCTGAATCTGGACGAGTACATCAAGCGTGATAACGTTGACCTGGGAATCTATCAAGGCGTTGCAGAACAGCTGCAGATGGACGGAAGCAATTATACCCTTCCTTTCCGTAAGGACTGGTATATGCTGTATTACAACAAAGATCTGTTTGATGCAGCAGGTGTCCCTTATCCTTCTTACGATATGACATGGGATGAATACGAAGAGCTTGCAAGAAAGATGACCAGTGGAGAAGGAAGCAGCAAGGTATATGGTACGCATCACCACACCTGGCAGGCACTGGTAGCCAACTGGGCAGTACAGGATGGCAAGAACACTCTGATGAGCGATGATTACAGCTTCATGAAGCCTTATTATGAGCAGGCACTCCGCATGCAGAATGATGGCATCATGCAGGATTATGCGAACCTGAAGACCGGAAGCATCCATTATATCAGCGTATTTGAACAGCAGCAGTGTGCAATGCTTCCCATGGGTTCCTGGTTCATTGGTACTCTGATCCAGGATAAGAATGACGGAAAGTATGACTTTAACTGGGGAGTAACAACGATCCCTCATCCCGCAGACTGCAAAGCAGGTGCGACCGTAGGCTCCACTACCCCGGTAGCGATCAATGCTAAGACGGATGTACCGGATCTGGCATGGGAGTACGTAAAATTTGTTACCGGTGAAGCGGGTGCGTTGGTTCTGGCAGAAAACGGAATTTTCCCTGCAGCATCCACAGATGCGATCAATGACCAGCTGGCACAGATCTACGGCTTCCCTGAGGACGGACAGCCTGCTCTGGAGATCACAAGCTGGGTACTGGATCGTCCGATCGATGCGAAGATGGCAGCGGTAAGAAAGGTTCTGGAAGAGGAACATGATCTGATCATGATCGGTGAGGAGGATATTGATACCGGTATCGACAATATGAATCAGAGAGCAAAGGAAGCAAAGGAAGAGTAATACCTTTTAAAAATGTAACAAAGATAGAGCGTCTGATTTTGTAGTCCCAAAAGTTGGACGCTCTTTTTGTACCTAAAATCGCAGGAGTGATGAAAAAATGACAGGAAAGCAAAAGAAAATTCTTAAAAGAAATCTGATCGGCTATTCGTTTGTCCTTCCCAATTTTATCGGCTATTTTATATTCGTGTTTCTGCCGGTAATATTTACATTTGTGTTATGCGTGATGAAATGGGATGGATCTGCTGCACCGCTAGAGTTTGTGGGAATGAAAAACTTTATCAAGCTTTTTCATGACAGCGGATTTCTGATATCTTTGAAAAATACGCTGGTCTATGCGGTGTTTACGGTTCCGCTGACGATGGTTGCGGCTTTATTGATCGCAGTTCTTCTGAATTCCAAGATCAAGGGAATTGTGGCATACAGAACAGCTTTTTTCTTCCCCTATGTGGCGTCTCTTGTAGCAGTAGGTGCCGTGTGGAATATGCTGTTCCAACCGGAATTCGGTCCTATCAATGAGTTCCTTAAGTTTATCGGTATCAGTAATCCCCCGAGGTGGTGTGCCTCAACAGACTGGGCTATGTCGGTCATCGTGATCGTAAGTGTCTGGAAATATATGGGGTATTATATGGTGGTATATCTGGCAGCATTGCAGGGCATCTCACAGGATCTGTATGAAGCAGCCAGCATCGATGGTGCTACCGGATTCAAAAAATTCCGTTACATTACGATCCCTATGCTGACACCTACTACCTTTTTTGTTGTAATTATGATGACAATACAGTGCTTTAAGGTATTTGACCTGATCTACGTAATGACCGGCGGTGGTCCCGGCCGTTCTACCAATGTACTTGTGAATCACATTTATAATGCAGCCTTTGTGGACTTTAAGTTTGGTTATGCCAGCGCCAGCGCAGTGGTACTGTTCCTGATCGTTCTGGTAGTGACTCTGATCCAGTTCCGTGGCGAGAAGAAATTCACAGACTACATTTAAGGAGGCGGAGAATATGAAATCAAAGGTGAATCCGGGCAAAATAGCCGTATATATTATTCTGACTGTACTGGCGGTGTTCGTAATACTGCCCTTTTTATGGATGTTGCTTGCATCTGTCAAAACAAGCAATGAAGTATTCAGTATCCCTATGAAACTGTTCCCAAAGGAATTCCAATGGGTGAATTATAAAACGATCTGGGAGAAGATCCCGCTGCTTACCTTTTTTAAAAACACCTTGAAGATCGCAGTGCTTACGACCGGTCTGCAGGTGCTGACCAGCTGCTTTGCAGCATACGGTTTTACCAAGGTCGAGTTCAAGGGACGTGATGTATTATTCCTGATCTCCGTTACGACCTTTGCAGTTCCCTGGCAGGCGTATATGGTCAGCCAATTTGCACTGGTCTCACGGCTGCATCTGACAGATTCTCATCTGGGACTGATCCTGATGCAGGCTTTTTCCGGATTTGGAGTCTTCCTGATCAGGCAGTTTATGATAGCGGTTCCGAACGAACTGCTGGAGGCTGCAAGAATCGATGGACTTTCCGAATACGGTATATTTGCCAGAGTTACACTGCCACTGGTCAAACCTGGAATTGCGACACTGGTCATTTTTACCTTTGTAAATATCTGGAATGATTTTATGGGACCGTTGATCTATCTGAACAGCACGGAGCTGAAGACGATCCAGTTGGGAATCCGGATGTTCATATCACAGTATGGAGCGGATTATGCATTGATCATGGCAGCATCGGTATGCTCCCTGATTCCTGTACTGATCGTATTTGTAGCATGCCAGAAATGGTTCGTAGAAGGAATTATGGCAGGCGGAGTCAAAGGATGATGATAAGATGAATCGTGAAAAATTACAGCAATGCGCAGAATACTGCAGGAAATATTGGCCGGAGGAGTGCAGACATATCCTGGCTATCGCAGAGGACACCTTACAACAGAGGTTTGTCTTTGATCTGCCCTGGGATATGGAGCCTACGACAGAACCGGTGATATTTTCCGATAAGATCGACTGGCAATATCTGCCGGACGGGGATGCGGAATTTATCTATCAGTTCAACCGGCATCGTTTCTGGATCTGTCTGGGACAGGCATATGCCCTGACCGGTGACAGAAGATATCCCGAATGCTTCGGCAGGCAGCTGACCGACTGGCTGGCAGCCAATCCGATCACAGAAGCAACAAAAAAGACGACATGGAGAACGATAGAGGCCGGGATCCGGGGTGAGAACTGGTTGAAGGCCATGGAATATTTCAAGGAGGAGCTGCCTTGCGAAGTGATGCAGCAATTCCTGAAAGGCATGCGTGTGCACGGAGAATATCTTTGGAATACGAGAGTTCCCTTCAGCGACAAAAGCAACTGGGGAGTCTTGGAGAGCCGGGGACTGTTCTGCATCGGAGCTGCTCTGATACAGTATGGCGGGACTGCCGGCTATGCGGAAGATGGCAGACGTTATATCGAAGAAGCATTGGTACGCCTGGAGAGAGAGCTGCGGCTGCAGATCATGCCGGATGGGGTACAGTGGGAACAATCTCCCATGTATCATAATGAGGTTCTGAAGTGTGTGCTTGAGGTGATGAGAATTGCAAAGAAGCTGGATAGGATTCTGCCGCAGAAGCTCATAGAGACGGCAAGGGCTATGGCATATGCAGACCTGGCATGGAGAAAACCGGATGGAACACAGCCTTCCTGCGGGGACAGTGACGTGACAGATCTGAGGGATATACTGACAGCGGCCGCATGGCTGCTAAAGGATCCGGTATTGAAGGCGGCAGGATATCCGGTGCTAGATTATCAGAGTATCTGGGAATATGGACCGGATGCCGCAGCAGAATATGAGAATATGCAGGACCTCCTGCCGGGGCAGTGTAATTATGAATTGCCGGACAGCGGGCATTACATACTGCGGTCCGACTGGACGAAGGATGCAGATTATTTCCATTTTGTGTGCGGAAGTATGGGAGGCGGTCATGGGCATTTTGACAGGCTGCATATAGATCTGGTGCTGGGAGGAGAGGATATCCTGGTAGATCCCGGCAGATATACCTATGTAGACGGCGCAATGCGGCGGTATCTGAAATCTTCTGCAGCTCATAATGTACCTATATTGGATAACAGAGAGTATACGGAGTGCATAGACTCGTGGAATACCGCAAGCAATGCTTCCTACCTTATGGAGCCTGCAAGACAGACCGGAGAATATACACTGCTGCAGGGAGTTCATACCGGATACCAGGAGAGAGGTGTTCTGGTGCAGAGACAGATTGTTGCGATCGGAACAGACATCTATGTGATCATTGACCGTTTCCTGGGAGCGGGAAGACATAAGATCAGCCAGTATTATCATTTCGCACCACAAGGACATGTGACGCAGACGGAGAATGGATTCCGCTATGAGGGACAGCGGCAGTCGGCAACGTTTTGTGTATTACAGGAAGCCGATATTCAATTATCGCAGACACCCTGTTCCGGACAATATAATCGGCTGCAGATGGCCGATTGTGCCGAGGTCAGCATGGAAACAGTACTTCCCGCTACCATGATCACTGTCATATCCGGCAACGGGATATTGGGAGATGACGGTAAGCAGGGAGCAGTATTGCTGCCCGCAGAATGCCCGGTAACCGGAGAAAAGGTTCCTTTGGAGCAGGCACAGGTGGTGAAGATCACCGGAGAAGCAGCGGAATGGCTGCTGATGATGAACTATCAGGATAATGGTGCCGACAGAGAATACATCGGTGCAGAGGGATATTACGGACTGGGAAGAGTCATGGTGTGCAGGACGGATGACGGGAATAAGGTGCCGGATATCCTCCAATGGTAAAAAGGCAGAAAGGCGGAAAATAGTATGCAGAGCAGAGAACATCTGGAAACATACAGCAGCATTTCGAGAATAGAAGCGGAAGCGTATCTGGATATGGCAGTCGGACAAGTCAGAAATAATCTGAAGGACTTTACCACTCAATTTCCGGATTCCAACAGCAGGAACGGAATATATCCGGGGACAGAAAATGTAGAGTGGACCACAGGCTTCTGGACAGGGGAGGTATGGCTTTCCTATGAACGGACCGGGGAGAAATGCTTCCGGGAGGCAGGCTTAGAACAGGTAACCTCTTTTCTGGACCGTATCCGGCAAAAAATAGATGTGGATAATCATGATATGGGATTTCTGTATACACCATCCTGTGTTGCGGCTTATCTGCTGACAGGCGATGAGACTGCGAAAAAAGCAGCACTTTTGGCGGCAGATCAGCTTATGGGGCGGTTTCAGGAGAAAGGACAGTTCTTCCAGGCATGGGGAGAACTGGGAGCGGAAGAAAATTACCGCCTGATCATTGACTGCCTGTTGAATATGCCGTTGTTGTTCTGGGCGACGGAGGTAACCGGCAGACAGGAATACCGTCAGAAGGCAGAGGCACATATCCGGACAGCTATGGACTGTGTGATCCGTCCTGACTGTTCCACGTATCATACCTATTTCTTTGATCCTGTGACGGGAAAACCCATAAAGGGGGTAACCCATCAGGGCAATCGCAACGGCTCGGCATGGAGCAGGGGACAGGCATGGGGGATCTACGGAAGCGCATTAAGCTATCGCTTTCTGAAGGAAGACCGCTATCTGACAATTTTCCGTAAGCTTACAGAATTTTTCCTGGAGCATCTGCCACAGGATCTGATCCCATATTGGGATTTCGATTTTGATGATGGCAGCGAAGAGCCCAGGGATTCCTCGGCAGCAGCCATTGCCGCATGCGGAATGCTGGAAATGGCGAGACACCTTAAGGGCGAGGAAAGAGAATACTATGAAACGATGGCAGGCAGGCTGCTGAAAGCCTTATGCACACACTGCGCAGTGACGGAGAACAGTGTGAGCAATGGATTGCTGTTGCACGGAACCTATGCGCGGGCAAGCAGGGAAAATCCCTGCACCGACAGAGGCGTAGACGAATGTAATACCTGGGGCGACTATTTTTATATGGAAGCACTGACCAGGTTTACCTCGGACTGGGAAGCATATTGGGATTATTGGGAGAGAGAGCATGAATGAACTGACGATAAAAGTATATGATGCAGATGGCAGCGAGATCGCAGCAGCCGCAGATGATGAATATGTTCATCTGGTATTGTCTGATGTCACTTATGGGGAAGGCTTCTGCATCCGGATGGACGTGACGGAAGCCGGACAGTTCTATATGGTAAAAATAGACGAGACCTTAGAGGAAACATTATTATATTTTAAGGAAAATACATGGGTATACCAAATCCCGTGTGGAGAGAAAAAAGAAGCTTACTGTCCGCAGGCATTTACCGGAAATGTGCATTTCTTAAGTCTCAGGAAAGCGGAAGAGCACGAATGGAACAGATACCGGAATCTGGCGAAGAATCCGCTGGATCAACAGGAGGCCGGTGGATGCTTTCCTCATGCATCGGCGAATACAGAGACCAGGGGAGAAGCAGTATTTGCAGCCCGAAACGTGATCGATGGGATCTGTGCAAACCGTTTCCATGGTATCTGGCCGTACCAGTCCTGGGGAATTAACCGCCAGGAGGATGCGGCTCTTACGTTGGACTTCGGAATCCCTGTGGATATAGACCGGATCGATCTGTGGACCAGGGCAGACTTTCCTCATGACAGTTGGTGGGATAACGTAACCTTCTTATTCTCAGATGGGTCTGAAGAATACATTACGCTGGAAAAAAAGTGGAAGCCGCATCGCCTGAAGCTGGCAAGACAGGGAATTACCTGGATCAAAATGTGTCATATGCACAGAGGCTCAAAAGAGTCCCCCTTCCCGGCACTGACACAGATAGAAGTATATGGAATCCCTGCAGAATAAATGATATAATGGCTATATCGGAGTCCGGAAGAGATGAGAGGCGGTTCATCGGAAATGGAGCAGATATGGCATATCAATATGAGAAGGTAAATCACGAACTGCTGGTTCCGCAGATCGAAGACCAGCTGATGATGTATATGAAGCAGGAGAACATAGCCATTGGTGAAAAGCTGCCCAGTGAGTATAAGCTGGCGGAGCTGTTCGGTGTGGGGCGCAGCACGATCCGTGAGGCTGTGAAAAGCCTGGTGACCAAGGGTGTCCTGGAGGTGAAGAGAGGCTCCGGCACCTATGTCAGAAGCACAGAGATGGTGGCAGAGGATCCCCTGGGGCTGGCGCAGTTCGAGGATAAGTATCGTCTGGCAATGGAACTGTTCGAGGTCAGGATCCTGTTGGAGCCGGAGGTCGCCGCTGTGGCAAGCAGGAATGCCACGGAAGAGGAGAAGCAGCATATCAAAGAGCTGTGTGATGAGACCGAGCGGATCTATCTGGAGGGAAAGAACCACATTCCCAAGGATATGGAATTTCATGAGGCCATAGCAAAATGCAGCGGCAACCGTGTGTTTGAGGTACTTGTTCCCATTATATACACTGCGGTGACGACTTTTGCCAATCTGACCAACAGACAGCTCATGAAGGAGACCATAGAGACACACAGAGCCATCACCGATGCTATCCTCCGGGGAGACAGCATGGGAGCAAAGTGCGCTATGATCATGCATCTGACCTACAACCGTCAGAAGCTCCTGGAACTGATCGAACAAAGAGAAAAGTCATCAGACAAGTTGACACCATAAAATGACAAGCATTGATAAATTTATACGAAAAACCAGCCTTAGTAACATCATCAGGCTGGTTTTTTTATGCGATATGTGGAAAAAAGATGTAGATTTGAAACAACTTGAAGAAGGCGGCAAAGACATTTATACTTAAGATACAAAGAAAGATGTCAGACATATAGAGAGAACAAACGGTTACAGAAAAATAGGAGGTATGAAAATGACAGAGTTTGTTGCTTCGCCGGAAAGATTGATTATTGGAGCACTGTTAGGCTTCGCAGTATTACTTTTTTTGATCATTAAGCTTAAGATCCAGCCGTTCATCGCAATCATGTCTTCCGCACTGATCATAGGCCTGGTGTCCGGAATGCCCTTTCCCATGATCACGGACACTCTGGCAGAGGGTGTCGGCAATACCCTGCAGACCATTGCCATACTGATCGGCCTGGGCTCCATGTTCGGAGCGATCCTGCAGGTATCCGGTGGCGTGGAGGTCATTGCGGATACGCTGCTCAGGGTGTTCGGAGAGAAGAAAGCGCCCTGGGCATTAGGTATTACGGGACTGATCGTGGGAATGCCGGTATTCTTCGAATCCGGTCTGCTGATCCTGATCCCCGTGGCATTCGGAATTGCCCGCAAGACGAATAAATCCGTCTTTAATTATTCCATCCCCCTGCTGGCAGGCCTGGCGATCGGACATGCTTTTGTGCCTCCCACACCGGGACCGGTGCTGGTAGCGGAAATGCTGGGAGTAGAGCTCAGCTATGTCATCATGCTGGGCATCGTCATCGGTATCCCGGCAATGATCCTGGCAGGACCGGTGTTCGCCGGATTTATCGGTAAAAAAATCCATTGTCCGGTACCCTCTTCCTATCTGGAAAATGAAAAAGAAGCAGAACAGAAAAATACCGGAAAAAAACCGAATTTCTGGCTGATCGTATGTATCATCCTGCTTCCGTTGTTTTTGATCATCCTGAATACGTTATCCTCCGTGATCCCGTTCATGAAGCCGGCACAGCCGGTTCTGGAATTCCTGGGTACTCCGATCATAGCGCTTTTACTGTCAACGATCTGCGCCATGTTGTTTCTGGGACTGCCCGGCGGCTTCAGCGTAAAAGAGATCACGAACATTATGACGAATTCCCTGCACTCCTGCGGTAATATCATCCTGCTGATCGCCGGTGGCGGAATGCTGAGATTTATCCTGCAGAACTCCGGGATCGGAGAATTGTTCGGTAATTTCGTAGGCAGCCTGCCTCTGCCGATGGTGCTGGTAGCATTCCTTGTGGCAGCAGTTGTCAGAATCTCTGTGGGATCGGCCACAGTGTCCATGACCATGGCAGCGGGGATCATTGCTTCTATGCCCATGGTATCCGGCTTCTCACAGTTACAGCTTGCCACGATCACCATTGCCATTGCGGCAGGAGGCACGGCCTTCAGTCATGTGAACGATTCCGGCTTCTGGCTGTCCAAATCTCTGTTTGAGGTGGATGAGAAGACCAATCTCAAGACCTGGACTGCCATGGAGACCATTGTGGGTATCGTGGGAGTGATCGGAGCTACTATTGTATGGTTTGTAGTGTCTTAAAGAAAAGGAGAGACGATTATGCTTAGAAGTGAAGAAGTGAGAAAACTGGCACCGGAGATGGATCCGCTGCGCATGGGAATGGGCTGGAAGGTAAGTGATCTGTCCAAGCCGCAGGTCATGGTGGAAAGCTCCTACGGAGACAGCCATCCCGGCTCCGCCCATCTGAATATATTCGTGGAAGAAGCGGTAAAGGCTGTGGATGAAAATGGCGGCAAGGCAGCCAGATATTTTGCTACTGATATGTGTGACGGTATCGCCCAGGGCCACGATGGGATCAATTACTCCCTGGCACACCGCGATGCCATTACGAATCTGGTGGAGGCACAGGCCAATGCCACAGTATTCGATGGAGGCGTATTCATAGCCAGCTGTGATAAATCCATGCCGGCCATGCTGATGAGTATCGGACGCCTGAAGGATATGAGTGCGATCGTTGTGACCGGAGGAGTCATGGAGGCACATGAGCTGCCGAAGAAATATGTGGTGGACGATCCTGCCTGCAGGATCAATGAGCTCCTTACCCTGGAACAGATCGGTAAATTCGATGCCTGGGAGAAGACGGGAGTCATCCCCAATGAACAGCTGGATTATTATAAGCAGCATGCCTGCCCCAGCTGCGGAGCATGCTCCTTTATGGGTACGGCGTCCACCATGCAGATCATGGCGGAGGCGCTGGGACTGATGCTTCCGGGCACGGCACTGATGCCCTCCACGGCACCGGAATTACGTCAGGCAGCCTACGATGCGGGAAAACAGCTGATGGAGCTGATCGCCAAAGGGATCAAAGCCTCTGATATCGTAACGAAGGAAAGCTTTGAGAATGCGATCATGGTGCATGCAGCCATTTCCGGCTCTACCAATGCCACCATGCATATTCCTGCCATTGCCCATGAATTCGGTTTTGAGATTGATGCAGATACCTTTGACCGCCTGCACAGGGGCGCTCATTACCTGTTGAATATCCGTCCTTCCGGAGACTGGCCCGCACAGTATTTTTACTATGCCGGTGGTGTTCCCCGCGTCATGGAAGAGATCAAGAGCATGCTGCATCTGGATGTCATGACGGTGACGGGCAGGACGTTGGGTGAGAACCTGGAGGAGCTGAAAAAGAACGGCTTCTATGAGCATTGTGATGAGCTGCTCCGCAAAAAGTCGAAACTATTCGGAAGAACTATCGACAGAGAGGATATTATCCATTCCTTTGAGCATGCCAAGGGCACGGAGGGCAGTATCGCTATCCTGAAGGGCAACCTGGCACCGGAGGGCTGTGTGATCAAGCATACGGCATGCCCGAAAAATATGTTCAAGGCAGTGCTGAAGGCAAAGCCCTATGACAGTGAGGAAGCATGCATCAGTGCAGTGCTGCACGGAGAAGTGAAGCCGGGAGATGCAGTATTCATCCGCTATGAGGGTCCCAGAGGCAGTGGAATGCCCGAGATGTTCTATACCGGAGAGGCTATCTGTGCAGATCCGAAGCTGGCATCCAGTGTGGCACTGATCACAGACGGAAGATTCTCCGGAGCATCCCGAGGACCGGTCATCGGACATGTGTCACCCGAGGCGGCAGCAGGAGGCCCCATTGCCTTCGTGGAAGAAGGAGATCTGATCGAGCTGGATGTGGAGAACAGAAAGATCGCCATCGTGGGTATCCGGGGAGAACGTAAGACCCCCGAGGAAATAGACGCAGTCCTGGCAGAACGGAAAGCCGGCTGGAAGGGCTTTGAGAGTAAATATCAGCATGGACTGTTAAAGCTGTACGCACAGCATGCCGTAAGCTCCATGAAGGGTGCTTACATGGAATAAACGGGATTTCATAAGGAGACGATGTGATGGACATAAAAATTAACGATTATTATGAGCCGGAACATTTTAAGGCTTTGAATGAAGCGGACTATGATGTGTCCCATTCCTGTGATTATGAGAAAAATGCAATGCACCACATTCATGAATCTACAGAGATTCTGATCGTGGAATCCGGAAGCGCGGATTATTACATTGATGGCAAGAAATATTATGTGGAAGCCGGTGACATTCTCATTATAGGCTCCAGAAAATCCCATATGCGGAGGATGGACAGACTGCCGTTTGCCAGATATGGTCTGGCAGTGAATCCATCCTATTACAGAAGACTGAATCTGGGGGAAGATATGCTGAAGGTATGGCAGGGACCTTCCCCGGAGGAGTTCGTGCAGCATTTTAAGAACGTTCCCACAGACGTATTCTCAAGGATGATAGAACTGTTAAAATATCTGTATGAGGAGCAGCGTCAGAGACAGACGTTCCGTGGGACGATGGAGAGAAGTATTGTGACGCAGATTGCAGTCCTGCTCTACCGGCAGTGGGGCTTGTGCAAGAGAGAGGAAGAGACCTCATCCATGAGTCGGCAGATGTATGATATCAAGGAGTACATAGATGAGCATTATCAGGAACCGCTGGATCTGAACAGCCTGAGTGATAAGTTCTATCTGCATCCGGTAACGATCAGTAAGGAATTCAGCCGCTGCGTCGGACAGCCGCTGACAAAATATATTAACAGTGTCCGGGTCTGTGAGGGAGCC
>OQVS01000988.1_pt1 | contig 19689 bp, 10 predicted proteins | sample 1691601 | NCBI WGS metagenome assembly OQVS01 (sample SAMN03418268, study PRJEB22391) | human gut metagenome | biome: human-gut; feature: organic feature; material: feces | host: Homo sapiens | place: Tanzania | collected 2013-01
TGTAAGGGTAGCGATATCCTGAAGCATCTCCTTACGACGGTCGCCGAATCCAGGAGCTTTGACAGCAGCAACTTTGATAGTACCACGGAGCCTGTTCACTACCAATGTAGTAAGAGCCTCACCATCAACATCTTCCGCAATGATGAGAAGTGACTTGCCGTCTCTTGCGATAGGCTCGAGAATAGGAAGCAGATCCTTCATTGAAGAAATCTTCTTGTCAGTGATAAGGATGTAAGGGCTGTCAAGTTCTGCCGCCATCTTATCAGAATTGGTCGTGAAATATGGTGAAACATAACCTCTGTCGAACTGCATACCTTCTACGACCTTGACCTCGGTCTCAGTACCCTTTGCTTCCTCAACAGTGATGACGCCGTCTTTCTTTACCTTGGACATGGCATCAGCAATCAGTTTGCCGATAGTAGCATCGTTGTTGGCAGAAACAGTACCTACCTGCTCTACCTTGGAGTAGTCGTCACCGACCTCCTGGCTGTGGGCCTTAAGTTCAGCAACTACGGTCGCAACCGCCTTGTCGATACCTTTCTTGAGGTCCAGCGGGCTTGCACCTGCGGTCACATTCTTCAAACCGACATTGATGATGGCCTGTGCGAGGACAGTAGCGGTAGTCGTACCGTCACCGGCCTGTTCATTGGTCTTGGAAGCGACTTCCTTGACCATCTGCGCACCCATGTTGGCGAATCTGTCCTTCAGTTCCACTTCCTTTGCGACAGTAACACCGTCCTTGGTAATCTGTGGTGCACCGAACTTCTTGTCAATGACTACGTTACGTCCTTTAGGACCAAGCGTAACCTTTACTGCATCTGCAAGAGCGTCAACGCCCTGTTTCATCTTCGCGCGTACCTCAACGTCGAATTTAATATCTTTAGCCATAATGTAATTCTCCTATATTATAATATTGCCATAATGTCTGACTGACGTACAATCAGATATTTCTTGTCTTCAACAGTCACTTCTGTACCTGCATATTTTCCGTAAAGAACTTCATCACCCACTTTGACTTCCATAGGCTCGTCTTTCTTTCCGGGTCCGCAAGCTACAACTTTACCCTGCTGAGGTTTCTCTTTAGCTGTATCAGGAATATAAAGTCCTGCAGCTGTTTTGGTCTCGGCCTCTTTAGGCTCAAGTACCACTCTGTCTGCTAATGGTCTGATCATAATTCTATATTTTTAATGTTTTTGTCAATCTTGTTCCGCTCGGGAACCGGACATCTGTAATTCAACTGACGTGCCACAACCGGAATCGTGACATTTTGGCATACAAACTGACAAACTACCCGAAACAGGTAGTGCAGATTCCAAAATAAATCCATACCTTTACGTATTGGACAATAATTACTTAAACACTTTTGCGTATGCACGGTAACCACATTTTGCGAAAAATCTTCGCTACGATAATACCAGCATTGACAATTATAGGATGCGGCACTCAGCAGAGCGCTCCGGACAGCGGATTCGCGCAGTATATTGAAGCCTATACAGGCGGCATTGTCAATGGGGGCAGCAACATTGTCATAGAACTTGTCTCTCCGGCAGAAGGGCTGGGCGGGACTGAAAGCGAGCTGAACAGCAGCGCAAAAGGCCTTTTCAAGTTCTCTCCGTCGATAAAGGGCACAGCCAAATGGAGAGGTGCGCAGAGGGTGGAATTCGTTCCGGAAGACGGGGAGCTGAAACCCGGCAAGAGATATGACTGCACATTCTATCTTTCCAAGGTAGCCTCCACCGACAGCGAGCACAAGAACTTCAAATTCAGTTTCACGACTGCCCCGAAGCAGGCCTCTCTGCAGAAAACCGCGATGAGCATCAAGGCGGACGACAAGGGCAATGCGATCGTGACTGGAACATTGACCCTGAGTGAAGACGTGGCGGTCAGCGAGCCTGCATCGCTGCTGGAATTCGGATGGAATGAGGACGGGGCGGCTTTCGAGGTCAATGCCGCAGATGCCCGCAGGTTCACTTTCACCGCATCAGGACTGAAGCGCGGAAGTGAAGACAAGACATTGACAGTCAGGTTCAAACCTGGCAGAACAGGGTTTGCCGAATGTAGTGAACTGAAAGTCTGCATACCTTCGGCCGACTCGTTCAGAGTACTCGACACCGAACAGTCAGATGGTGAGGACAAATACATATATGTAACATTCTCCCAGCCGCTCAGCCAGGGCCAGGACCTGAGGGGACTTGTATCATTGACCATCTACGGAAGCAGCAGCGGAATCCGCAGCACGATGAGTATGGCCGACAACCGTATCAAGATCTACTATGAGTCTGACGACGAGGCCCAGATGCAGCTGGATATAGACAAGGGCGTGCGGGACATTGACGGCAACAGGCTCGGAGAGAATTGGATGAAGACATTGGCGACATCCACCCCTGCTCCGCATGCAGGATTTCTCTCGAACGGCAACATTCTGCCTGACACCAGGAATCTGGTCATACCTTTCCATGCCCAGAATCTCAGGGCGGTGGATGTCAGTATTCTGGAAATCTATCCGAAGAATATCCCTATGTTCCTGCAGGACAATAATTTGAGTGGCGACAACAGTCTGCGCAGAGCGGGAAGACTGGTATATAAGAACACGCTTATGCTGGACTCCGACCCGTCCAAGGACCTTACCAGGAACAACGTCTTTACGGTGGACCTGTCAGGGCTTTTCAACAAGGAGCCGGGTGCGATATACAGGATGAAAATATCCTTCAGACAGGAGTATTATCTGTACAGCAATGCTACAGGAAGCCTCAGCGGCGACAATCTCATAAGTCTTTCTTCCGGACAGATGAGTGAGGAAGACGAGGCCGTCTGGGATGAGCCTTACCCGTATTATTATGAGGGAAATTACGACTGGAGCAGATACAACTGGAGAGACCGCAACAATCCGCGTACTCCTTCGTACTATATGAATTACAGCTTCCCTTCACGGAATTTCCAGGTATCAAATCTGGGTGTCATCACCAAATACGCGCCTGACAGCAAGACTGCCGGACAGGTTTGGGTGGCAGTCAGCGACCTGATTTCCGCAGAGCCGGTTTCAGGAGCCGAAATCAAGATTCTGAACTACCAGCTTCAGGAAATCGGAAGCGGAAAGAGCGGCTCGAACGGTGCTGAAATGGTGAAACTCACCGGCAGGCCGTTCCTCGCAGTCGTGTCCAAAGGCAATTCCACGACTTATCTGAAAGTTACCGAGGGCAATGAAAAGTCTCTCAGCAGATTCGATACCGGAGGGGAAATCCTGCAGAAGGGAATGAAGGGCTTCATCTACGGTGAACGTGGAGTCTGGCGTCCTGGAGACACGCTCCATCTGACGATGATTCTGCACAGTGATGAAAAAGTCCCTGACACACACCCTGCGATAATGGACATCTATACACCTCAGGGCCAGTTCTTTACCAGAAAAGTGTGCAGGAAAGCGGAAAACTGGTTCTACACATTTACCGTGCCGACAGTCGCTGACAGCCCTACAGGCCTGTGGAACGCTTACGTGAAGATAGGCGGCGCCACGTTCCACAAGTCGCTCAGGATCGAGGCCATCAAGCCCAACAGGCTCAAGGTCAATGTGGATCTGGGCACCGAGATGCTGAAGAGCGGTTCTTCCGTCAATGTCAAGGTTGCGTCCAACTGGCTTACCGGACCGGCAGCAGCGTCGCTTCCGGCAAAAGTGTCAATGACATTGAAACCGGGACAGAGTTCATTCAAAGGACTGGAAGGGTACAGATTCATTGATCCGGCAAGCAGCTTCGAATCCTACAGCAAGGATCTTCTCGACGTGCGACTGAGCCAGGACGGCAAGGCACAGTCCAGCGTAACGCTTCCACGTGTGCAGAATGCACCTGGAATGCTGACAGCCAATATCTTATGCAGCGTGATGGAAGACGGTGGAGATGAGAGTTACACGACATTGACAATGCCTTATTCTCCTTATTCCGCATATGTCGGAGCGAAACTTCCTTCCGACGGCGATTATCTGGAGACCGGCAAGACGCACAATATTCCGGTGGCGGTGGTGGACTGCAACGGCAGACGCGTGAGCGGACACACCATCGAATGGAGAATCTTCAAACTGAAATGGAGCTGGTGGTGGGAAAGCCGCAGAGACCCGCTTGATTCCTATATCAATGCATCGGCGGCGTCCGCTTTCAGTTCCGGCCGCACCACTTCAGGAAGCGGGGACATCAATATCCCGTTCTCCGCAAATGATGACCAGTGGGGAAGGTATCTCATTTATATCAAGGACATTGACAGCGGCCATGCGTCCGGAGGCATCGTATTCGCCGACTGGCCTGCATACAGGGGACGTTCTGACAGGAAGGACCCGGATGCGCCGGCAATGCTGAGCTTCTCGACTGACAAGAATTCTTACAGCGTGGGAGAGACGGCTACCGTATATATCCCTGCGGCGAAAGACGGCAGAGCATTGGTTTCCATCGAAAACGGAAGCAGAGTTCTCAAGAGCGAATGGGTAAGCACCTCAGGCTCAGGCGACACTGCCTACAAACTGAAGATTACGGAAGACCTGTCGCCGAACTTCTACATACACATAACATTGGTTCAGCCTTACTGGAACACTTCCAACGACTTGCCTATAAGGATGTACGGCGTGAGGCCGATAATGGTGGAGAACCAGAACTCGCACCTCCATCCTGTAATCACGATGCCTGACAAGATCCATCCTGAGGAGCAATTCACCGTCAAGGTAAGCGAAAGGGACAAGAAGTCAATGACTTACACGCTTGCCATCGTGGATGAAGGACTGCTGGACCTGACGGCATTCCGTACACCTGACCCGTGGAACACGATGTACAAGAGGGAGGCTCTCGGCATCAGGACATGGGATATGTACGATGACGTCTTCGGCTCATGCGGCGGTGCATTGTCAGCAATGTTCAGCATCGGCGGTGACGAAGAGCTCACCAAGGGGGCGAAGAAGGAAAACAGATTCAACCCGATCGTCAAGTTCCTCGGTCCATTCACCGTAAATTCGGGCTCCCGCTCACATAAGATCACACTTCCGATGTACGTGGGAAGCGTCAGGGTAATGGTTGTGGCAGGTCAGGACAGGGCTTATGGCAATGCAGAGAAGACAGTCCCTGTGACATCTCCTGTGATGATACTTCCGACATTGCCGCGCTCTGCGGGTGTAGGAGAGGACATAACGCTTCCTGTCAATGTCTTCGTAATGGAAGACGGCATAAGCAATGTCAATGTTTCCGTACGCTGCGAGGGGCCTGTTGCCATCAACGGTTCCGCATCACAGACGCTTTCATTCGGAAAGAAAGGCGAGCAGATGACCAGATTCAGCCTGAGCACTTCCGGAGAAGGCTTCGCGAAAGTCACAATCTCGGCTGACGGAAACGGCCACAAGATGACTGAAACCATAAATCTGGAGGTCGTGAACCGTTCTCCTGAAATAGTATCGGTTCAGGATGCGCTCATCGGAAAGGGCGAGACCAAGTCATTCGGTTTCAAACCGTTTGCTGCTGACGACAGATGCGGTTTACGTGTTGAAGCGAGCGGTTATCCTTCGATTGACTGGGATGCATTGTTCAGCTTCGTCGGCAATTATCAGCACAGCTGTTCCGAGCAGTTGGCAGCAAGAGGTCTAAGCCTCCTCTACGCGATGCCGATGCTTTCCAAGACAAATGCAGAGAAGGCAGGGGCAATGATACCTGGTATCCTGACCGAACTTTATGGCAGACAGCTGCCTGACGGCGGATTCACATACTGGCCAGGCGGAACAGTCTCTGACGAATGGGTGACCTCCATGGCAGGAGAATTCATGTCCAAAGCCAAAGCTGACGGATACGATGTAAACAGCGGAGTGCTTTCATCTTGGCACAAATTCCAGAAACGCTGCATCCAGAGCTACCGTACCGCCAAAGTATATAGGATGAGTGACCTTACCCAGGCATACAGACTCTATACCGTCGCTGTCGCAGGCAAGTCTGACGAGGCAGCCATGAACAGGATGAAAGAAGGCGGAGACCTCAGCTGGCAGGCTTCCATGATGCTCGCGTCCACCTATGCGGTATGCGGCAAGAAGAACATCTGCAACAACATACTCGAAGGCCTCTCCGAAGCTCCTGAGGAATGGGTTGCAGACACGCCGGTATTCAGTTCTCCGCTCAGGGACAAGGCGATAGCTCTGGAGGCGCTCGTACGCAGCGGCAACACATCAGAGGCCATCGTCTATGCCCAGAGTCAATGTCGGGGCGAGTATTCGGAAGGACTGCAGCCATGGTCAATGACCACTCAGGAATCCGTATTCATAGCCAGGGCAATGAGCCTCCTGGCAAAAGATGCCGGCGGCAGCAATGTCGATATCGAGGTCAATGACGGTACTCTCACCAACAGGCTTACCGCCAAGCCGTCCGACAACGGCAGGGTAAGCGCATCAGCAGACCCGGCTTCCGGAAACATCACGGTAAAGAACTTCTCGGACGGCCCTGCCTACGTAAGGGTAAACACTGTTTCAAGAGCACTTCCTGGCGAGGCCGTGGCAGCAAGCTCTTCAGGCATCAACCTGAATGTCAGGTATATAGGTCCTGACGGAAACACACTTAACCCGGCATCTGTCAGACAGGGAACCGAATTCACTGCCGTAATCAGAGTATCCAACCCGTCCGCTTCAGCAGATTTGAGGCATATCGCTCTGACGGAAATGATTCCTTCAGGCTGGGAAACCATAAATGAGCGCATGACCGGACAGGATGTTCCGTCCGACGGAAAATACGATTATCTGGACATCCGGGACAATGCCAACATATTCTATTTCAGCCTGCCGAGAAATTCCTACAAAGAATTCAGAGTCAGACTCCGCGCCGCATATGAGGGCACATTCGTCCTGCCTGCGGTAGCGTGCGAGGATATGTACAATTCCAATGTATTTGCGAGAAGCGCATCGGGTTCCGCTCAGGTAATCAGATAGGATGGACTTCGGGAAACTTAAAAGATACGTCCCCAAAACCAGGAGGGGACGTATTGTCTTTGTGGTGGCAGCAGTATTGGCCGTGTGCTATTACTTCTGCCTGCCGCGTGATCTGTTTCCCGACACCAAGTGGTCCACTGTGGTCGTGGACAGAAACGGCGAACTATTGGGTGCCAGGATAGCGGATGACGGACAATGGCGGTTTCCTGTTTCCGGAGAGCGGGAGGACGAGATAAGCGCGGGGAAGGAAAAATACAGGACAGCGCTCATAGAATTTGAGGACAGATGGTTCAGATGGCATTGGGGCGTAAACCCCGTATCCATTTGCAAGGCATTGTATATCAACACCAAATCAGGACATATCGTCAGCGGAGGCAGTACGATTTCCATGCAGGTGATAAGGCTTTCGCGCCGCAAGGAAAGGACTTTGTGGCAAAAAATCACGGAAGCGGTGCTCGCCACAAGGCTCGAATTCAGATATTCCAAAGACAGGATACTTCAGCTGTATGAGTCCCATGCCCCGTTCGGAGGCAATGTCGTGGGACTTGAGGCTGCGGCATGGAGATATTTCGGCAGGCCGTCCTCGGAGCTTTCGTGGGGAGAGGCTGCCACATTGGCTGTACTCCCGAATTCTCCTTCCAGCATAAGGCCGGGAAGAAATCGGGACAGACTGGTCCAGAAGCGCAACCGCCTGCTCAAAAGGCTGAATGACAGGGGCCACATAACTGAAATGGAGTACCTTTCTGCTGTCGAGGAGCCGCTGCCTGACGAGCCGGAGCCGCTGCCTTCCTATGCTCATCATTATGTGGATGACATTGCCGGAAAGAACTCACCCGAACGTGGACATTATGTGAAGACCGGCATTGACCTGAATCTTCAGCGAAGAGTGGAAGAATGTATTGACAGGAAAAGCGACGACCTGGCAGCAGAGGGGATTTCCGACCTTGCGGCAGTGGTGGTGGATGTGGCTTCGGGCGAGATTATCGCGTATTGCGGAAATTCTTCGCCTTACAGGAAAAGGGCCGGTGTCAATGTGAATATCGCACGGTCGCCGCGCAGTTCCGGAAGCATCCTGAAGCCGTTCCTGTACTGCGACGCGCTGGATGACGGCACGATTCTCCCCTACTCCCTGCTCGCGGATACGCCTGTGAATATCAATGGCTTCACGCCTCAGAACTACAACCTTACCTATGACGGGGCTGTGCCGGCTTCCCAAGCGCTCAGCCGCTCGCTCAATGTCCCGACCGTCCATCTGCTCAAGGCATTCGGGACCGGGAAATTCCTGGAAAACCTCAAAGCGCGGGGTCTTACATCATTTGACCGTTCCGCTTCCGATTACGGACTGTCGCTGATTCTTGGCGGCGGCGAATGCAGGTTGGATGAGGTTACGGCTGCCTATGCTGACATGGCAAGGGCGTATATGACAGGTGAGGCCAAAGACATCGTACCCATATTCTATACATTGGATGCCCTGAAGGAGGTGAACAGGCCGGATGAAATCGACTGGCACATAATACGTTCCGTAAAGAAAGTCGCATGGAAGACCGGAACGAGCTACGGTTACAGGGACGCGTGGGCTGTGGGTGTAACGCCGTCCTACGCTGTAGGTGTATGGGCGGGCAATGCTTCCGGGAACGGGGCGCCGGCACTGATCGGGGCGCGGACTGCCGGCCCGGTGATGTTCGAGATATTCAATATGCTGCCGGCATCGTCTCCTGACTGGTTCCCTTCCCCTGAAATGAATCCGGCATGGAAACATCCGGTTCATCATGCGGAAGTATGCGCCCTGTCTGGATTTCTTGCCGGGCCTGACTGCATTGACAAGACAAGTATCATGATTCCTGATGCCGGCGAGCGGAGCGCTGTCTGTCCTTACCATTTTCAGGAAAACGGGCACAATGTGTTCCGCCTGACGCCTGCGATGGAGTGGTTCTACCGCCAGAGGCATCCTGAATATGACTCTGCGTCAGGGACTTCCGCCTCTTCAGAAACCCCGATAATGGAATTCATCTATCCCGAAAACGGCAGCAGGATCACTCTTGCGCGCCAGAATGACGGCACTCTCGGAGACCTGGTCCTGAATCTTGCTCACCATGTCAAGAACGCCACGGTTTACTGGCATCTGGACCAGAAATATATAGGAGAGACGCGCTTCATACATCAGATGACAGTACGTCCCTCCTCAGGAAAGCACAGTATCACTGCTGTGGACGATTCGGGCAACAGCCTCTCCATCGTCATCGACATCACTGACACCGGGCATTGATTACCAGGAGTTGTGCGAATGTACGACAAACTTCTGCAGAACGAAAGAGAAATGGGCCCAAGTCCAGTTTTTTTGGTTATTTTTGTAGGACGGGCGACAAGCAGCCGCCCTCGGTAAAAGACAATGATAAGAAAAACTGCAAATAAGGACTTGACAAGCCACAATACCTTCGGAATGAAGGTGAAATGTGACAGATTCATCGAATACGATTCCGTTGCCGACCTGATTGACATAGAATTCAGTACGCTTCCTTCACCTGTAAAACACATTGGCGGAGGAAGCAATCTGCTTTTTACGGGCGATTTTCACGGGACCGTTCTACATTCTGCGATAAAATTCATCTATGAACTGCCTTCCGACGATGCCCTGTACCAGTCGGATGACGAGGTACTTGTATCTGTCGGAGCAGGCATACTGTTCGACGATTTCTGCAGATGGGCCGCTGAACGCGGACTGTGGGGCGCTGAGAATCTGTCATTGATTCCGGGAGAAACCGGAGCTGCAGCAGTACAGAATATCGGAGCATACGGAGCGGAAATCTCTGACATTATCCGCCAGGTGTACTGCTACGACACTGTAGAGGAGGAATTCGTCCATTTCGGAGCTGAAGAATGCGGTTACGGATACAGGACGTCAGCATTCAAGTCCGGAAAGATGAAAGGCAGATATATCGTGACCAATGTGGTACTCGCATTGACCAGGACAAAAAATCCGAAACTGGATTACGGGCACATACGGGCGGCATTGAGCGGAATCACCGGCATTCCGGCCGAGTCGCTGGAAAGTTCCGATGCGCTGACGCCTCGTGTGGTGCGGGATGCAGTGATCTCCATCAGAAGGAGCAAACTTCCTGATGTAGAGCAAGTTGGAAGCGCCGGCAGTTTTTTCAAGAATCCTGTCGTGGAGGAGGAAGTGTTCCGGAAAATCCAGGAAGCCAATGCAGATGTTCCTCATTATGTGACGGATGGCGGGGTCAAGATTCCGGCTGCATGGCTGATCGAGCAATGCGGATGGAAGGGCCGCACTCAGGGCAATGCCGGGGTCTATGAAAAGCAGCCGCTGGTGATTGTCAATGCCACGGGAAGCGCAAGCCCAGGCGAAATCATTGACCTGACAAACGACATTACAGCTTCTGTAAAGGAGAGGTTCGGCATCACACTGGAGCCGGAAGTTGAAATAATCTGAACTGAGAAATGGAAAACAATACATTCATAGTAGAAGGCGGACATGAACTGAGCGGAGAAATCACTCCCCAGGGTGCCAAGAACGAGGCATTGGAGGTTATCTGCGCTACTCTTCTTACTTCTGATGAGGTAACCATAAGCAATATCCCGGAAATACTTGACGTGAAGAACCTGATTGACCTGCTGAAGGCAATGGGGGTAAAGGCAACGAGGGCAGAGAAGGGATGCTGGAGTTTCAAGGCAGACAGCATTGACACTGAATATATTGAGAGTGAAGACTTTATAAAAAGATGTGCTTCGCTCAGAGGGTCGGTGATGGTGGTCGGTCCGCTGCTGGCGCGTTTCGGGCGTTCGTGGTTTCCGAAGCCGGGCGGCGACAGGATAGGACGCAGGCGCGTGGACACTCATATACAGGGAATGCTGAATCTCGGAGCCGGGCAGAAATATGACGAGAAGCGGAAGGCATTTTACCTTACAGCCCCTGCATCAGGAAGGTTAAGCGGCAGTTATATGCTTCTGGATGAGGCATCCGTGACCGGCACTGCCAATATCCTGATGGCGGCCTGCCTGGCTGAAGGCAAGACCGTGATCTACAATGCGGCTTGCGAACCGTATATCCAGCAGCTCAGCAAAATGCTGGTCGCAATGGGGGCTGAAATCGAAGGCATCGGCTCCAATCTCCTGACTGTCAATGGCAAGAAATCGCTTCACGGAGCATCGCACAGGATTCTTCCGGATATGATCGAGGTGGGCAGTTTCATAGGCATGGCCGCATTGACCAGGAGTTCGATTACCATCAAGGACGTTTCCTGGAAGAACCTGGGCATTATCCCGGAGAGTTTCCGCAGACTCGGAGTCCATCTTGAGCAGCGCGGTGACGACATTTTCATTCCATCGCAGGAGAGTTACGAAATCGATTCGTTTATGGACGGGTCAATCATGACGATAGCAGATGCGCCTTGGCCCGGGCTCACGCCGGACCTGCTGAGCGTGATGCTGGTGGTCGCCACACAGTGCAAAGGCAGCGTTCTGATTCATCAGAAGATGTTTGAGAGCCGTCTTTTCTTCGTGGACAAGCTGATCGAGATGGGGGCGCAGATTATTCTCTGCGATCCGCACAGGGCCGTGGTCATCGGACACGACCACAGGATGCAGCTCAAGGCCGGAAATCTCCTTTCTCCTGATATCAGGGCGGGTATAGCATTGTTGCTTGCGGCAATGTCGGCCAAGGGGACAAGCGTCATCAGCAATATCGGCCAGATCGACCGCGGCTATGAAAACATTGACGGGCGACTTAACGCGCTCGGCGCTAAAATCACCCGTACAAAGTAATCCGTTTTCTGAAAGCTATCGGCTTACCGAGAACTTGTAAATGCAGATCTGATGATAGGTCTGTCCCGGTGTCAGAATGATGCTCGGGAAGTTCGGCTGGTTAGGAGCGTCAGGATAATACTGGGTCTCCAATGCCAGTGATGAACGGAATCCGAGCGGCCTTCCATACTTGCCGGTGCTGTCTCCTTTGAAGAAGTTTCCGCTGTAGAACTGAAGTCCAGGCTGGTCTGAATAGACATCTATCTGACGGCCTGTCTCAGGGTCGGTTACCGAGCAGACTATCTCCACTCCGTCTTTGCTTTCCCTGTCAATGCACCAGTTATGGTCATAGCCGTGGGCGTATTTCAGCTGGATATTGTCCTCTTCTATCATGTCACCGATCCTGTGCGCTGTCCTGAAGTCGAACGGAGTACCGGTTACGTCCGCAATCTCTCCTGTAGGTATGCTGAGAGAGTCAGTCGGCGTGTAGTGACTTGACTTGATATGCATAATGTAGTCCTCAACAGTGCCGTTGCCCTCTCCGCGCAGGCAGAAGAACGGATGATTGGTGATGTTGATAGGCGTGGCATGGTCCGTCTGAGCAGCATAGTCTATCCTGAATTCGTTCTTCGACGTCACAGAATAGGTCATGTCAATGCTTTTGTTGCCCGGAAATCCTTCCTGGCCGTCAGCATGCAGGTAATGCAGGGTTATGGACGAGTCCGTAACGTCACGCACATCCCAGACGACATTGTCCAGTCCCTTGTAGCCGCCGTGCAGAGTATTGACTCCGTGGTCATTGGCCGGAACATTGTACGTGGTGTCATTGATTATGAACGATGCGTGGCTGATTCTGTTGGCGACAGGTCCCACGCAGGCACCGAGAAAACGCTCTCCCGGAGGGGTGACATAATCTTTTATATTATTGTAGCCCACTACGATATCTTCAAGTTTTCCATCCTTGTCAGGGGTAAACAGCGACACTACCCTGCCACCGAAGTTGGTGACCTGAAGTGTGATGTCACCGGCTTTCAGCGTATAAAGCGCTACCGGTTTGGAATCTACCGTATCCGCGAAGTTTTCTGCCGGAATCAGTTCAGGGGCATTGTTTCCGGAGCATCCGCATATCAATGCCGCCGGCAGCATCATTTTCAACAGTCTGTTCATAATGTCTGATTATTATTTGGTCACGTCTATCTTCTTGTGAGACAAGCGGCTCTTCTCTGCACGGAATCCCATTACGTGGCTTTCTATCGAAGCGTCGATGGTGCTGGTCAGCTTTTCAGGAGCCTGCCATGAAACCGCCTCCACGAAATCGCACACGAGAGCCATGTCGCCACCGCCGTGTCCTGAGCCCTTGTACTCAGGAATATCAGCGAGTTTCTTGTTCCAGAGTATCTTCTTGTTGCTGCGGAATTCGTAAATGGTAAATTCAGAGCCGTTGCCCTCGATGAAGCCGGTCGTACCCATGATTCTGGTACGGCGTCCTCCGAACGGTGTGAATGCTTCCATTGAGAATGATGCCGTGGTTCCGTCCTCGAATACCATTTCGCTCACGAAGTGGTCAGGCTGGTTGTTGTCGCAGTGATATACGCAGCGTCCCCAGAGATTTGAAGGATCCGAGATCTTGCTCATGATTTCCTTCTCGTCGCGTGAATTCTTGAGGTCGAACACTCCGAGATGCTGTTTTCTGCGGACATATACGTCGATTGCCGAGAACGGGCATGTGCTCTCATGAGGACAGCCGTCAGTACAGCGCAGCGGTGCTCCTTCAGGTGCATTTTCAGCCTTGAACCATGTAAGTGATCCGTCCGCAACGATGGACTTGCAAGGTTTGCCCACGAACCAGCGGAGAATGTCCAGGTCATGGCAGCTCTTTGCGAGGATAATAGGAGTGGTCTGGTTGGAATCTCTCCAGTTTCCTCTGACATATGAGTGGGCCATATGGCGGCACTCGATAGGCTCCATGTGCTGGATGCTTATTACTTTGCCTATCATTCCGCTCTGGAGGGCCTGGTACATCGCCCTGAAATATGGGCTGTAACGGAGCACGTGACACACTGCCACTATGCGGCCGTATTTGTGGGCCTGTTTGGCGATGTCCGTACATTCTTTCTCTGTCTGTGCAACCGGTTTTTCCAGAAGGCAGTCATAACCCCACTCCAACGCCTTCATACAAGGGTCATAGTGAACGTCATCCGGTGTGGAAATAACCACTGCGTCAGCGAATTTCGGTACTCTGAACACTTCGCTCCAATCGCCGAAACGATGCTCCTCAGGGACATTGAACCTGTCTCCCATGGCATTCTTCCTGCTTTCGCGGATATCGGACACGCCTACAATCTGCATACAGTCAGGGAACATCTTCGCATAGTTGGCATAGGTGCGGCCACGGTTTCCCGCTCCGATGATGATCACCTTGACAGGGCCGTTCTTGACTCCTGCCTTCAGTCCTTTGACCGGAAAATCCACCTCAGGGTCAGTAAAAAGGGAATTGTCCACAGAAACGCCCATTGCCTTGCCGGCAGCCTTTACAGTCTCGCCTGTACCAAGGAATGTCGCCCCGGCAGTAAGCGCTCCAAGGCTCTTGAGAAAATCCTTTCGATTCATTGTCTATATGGTTAAAAATTTTATTGTTTTCAATACAACTTTTAAAGTTACTGATTTTTTTCGGAAAGCAACGTATAGCACTTCCTAAAAAACCACATCTACATAAACTGGAAGATGGTCGGACGCTTTCGACACGTCGCCGCAATATGTACGGCTTATCGTATGGCTTCCGAGCACCTTCACAGGAGCCGATTTCTTATAATGGAAGATATAGTCGATGCATCTTGTGGCCGGCATTGTCCCCACCGTGTTTTCATTGCTGGAGATCATGTCCCAACAGGCCTGAAGAGACTTTATCGCTTCGGATGTCGGAACAGAATTCATATCCCCAAGATAGAACACAGGCTTGTCACAACCGGAATATCGGGTTTGCGCCCAAGCATTGACGGCCTGTATCTGGATTTGGATATAGTCCTCTGTAGAATGGTCCAGATGTGATGCCGCAAGGACGTATTTGTCGGTCTCCACAACCGCGATGCCCCTGGACTCGTAACTGGTCGGATTAGGCAGTGCAACCGTGTACTTGTCCACTATGCGGACACCCTTAGGCACGACTACTCCATTGCCATAGGCTCCTCCCTTATAGTCTATCGCCTTGCCGAAATGCCATTGCCAGCCTCCAAGTTCCTGGGCAAGAAGTGCCACCTGGTTTGCATTGTGACGGGTGTTCATACTGTCCAGTTCATTGATCCCGACCACATCAGCCTCGATTTCCTTTATGATTTTGGAGACAAGGTCAATGTTCTGGTTCATCACGGAAATGTATTTGTGGAACGCGCCCACATTGTAGGTCATTATCCGGAATGCCCCGTCAGGCTTGGGGTAATATGTCTTTCCTTCACTTCCAGGTTCGTCTTTATTACTGCCACCTCCCCAAATATAAGGATTGTCAGGATCCTCCTTGGAGACGCCTCCGCCTCCACAGGAAGGAACCATGATAAAAACCGACAGAAGAATTGCAAGCAATTTTTTCATACCAGATCACATTATTTCAATTTCGGCTCATTGCCGGACAGATCCCATACACTTTCCGGCCAGCCGAGTGTCTTTGCCAAAGAAGTGATCGTGGAACCGGCCGAAGCTGCAATTCCGTGATATGGATAATAGTGAGACTTATCGTCCACATACGGAAGAGGAGCGCTCGGTGAAGCGTCAGCACAGTCAAAGAGCGTCTTTCCGTCCGTATCATTGAATGTCATGTCCGGACGACGATAATTGCCTGTCAATGTGTTCACCGAATTGGATACGGCGATGACAGCGCCGGAACTCCAGGTCTTGCCGACCTTGTTTGTCAATGTCTTGTTCCATGCGATGCAATGCTCCATCTTGAAGTTGATGTTGTCGGTCAGCACACTTGACTTCGCAAAAGCCACCAATCCGCCGACCACTGACGTCAGGGATGATATGTCACCTGTAGCATAACAACGTCTGACAGTGATATCGTTTCTATTCTCTACAACTCCAATCAGACCTCCGGCCATACGGCCCTTAGGACCTGTCAATACGACATTACCCGTAGCGTAGCAATCTTCAATTGTAGTGCCGCCATTATCTCTTCGTGTAACATTGCCGACAAGACCACCGATATGGTTTCCTGCCTTCGCGAGTACATCGCCGGTGGCATAGCACCTGCTGATTGTAGAGAATCCGCACATTGAGCCGATCAAGCCGCCGGCATAGTTTCCCTTATTCTCAACGGTTCCTGTTGAATGGCTGTCCTTTACGGTAAGATGTTCACCCTCAGCATAACCGATCAGACCACCTGTGTTTTCTCCGAAAGCATTGACATTCATAGCAGATGAAGACTTTTCAACCACTACATTTTCGCTGTTCTCGACAATGAAGCCGATCAGGCCGGCAACACGACGGTTTCCTGTAATGGCACCGGAAGTGTGGACGTTCGTGAACGTTGAAGGAACCTCAGAAACGACTCCAACCAGGCCACCCACTGAATCAGGGACTTTTCCGTCTTTGTCGGCATCCTCGATATTGGCAGACAGTGTTATGTCAGAGAACTTGACATTTACAGCACGGCCGGCAAGTCCGCCTACCCCTTCTGCGGTACCGTTCATATTGATGATCAAATCGTTCACTGTCACATTCTTGATTTCCGTAGGGACGTCCTTGCTGCCGCACTGCGCTCCAAGAAGGCCGGCACTTGAGCTTCCCACTGTCAGGACAGGCTTCTCGAAAGTCACATTGCGGAATGAGCCCAACATGACTCCGAACATACTTGTATAAGCATCTGAAGAGCAGTTGAATCCTGTTATGGTATGGCCGCATCCGTCGAAATCCACAGCCTTGTCATAAGGGTCGGCAGCATTCAACGGTGACCAGTCCTCATAGTCTGACATGTCAATGTCCGCGTCCAGCTTGAAGTATGTCTTTCCGCTCTTCATACCCTTGACCATACTGATCATTTCCAGCTGGTTACGGATAATGTACGGATCGGCCTCTGTTCCTGTTCCCAGTTCAAATCCGGAAGCAGGAAGAGTCTTGCGGCGGAAAAGAATGAACACTGTACCGTAAGACTCTGGCGAGATATTGTCCGAGCCTTCTATCTTGGTGACAGAAAGAGCCAGCACCCTGAGAGAGCCGTCCTCAGGCATAGCCGAACTCTTGAGAGTCAACTGAGCCGTTGTCGAAGTCTTGTTGTAACGGGGCAACATCAACGTATTGGTAGAGAGTTCAAAGGCGTCTCCGGGAACAGCATCATAAGATGTTCCATGCTCTTTGTTATAGTCAGCCACGCGGGACGGATCGGCAGATATCGTCAAGGACAGCATTTCATCCGCTATGGAAGATGCGGTCACGTCCACCGTGTAGGATTTTGTCTTTGGAGCCATCAAGGCCACCTCTGCCTCAACATCCCGGACATTGAGAGCCAATACCGCAGGCGAGTCGATATGATCTTTCTTCTCGTACTCGTACTCCTCTTTGCAGGAAGCCACAAATATTGTGGTCAGCATTGCGGCAAGTATTATTTTATTTGATTTCATTGGTTTTGTCATTTAAAACTGTACATCGACATAAATCGGGAGATGGTCTGATGCCATCGTCACGTCTCCCTTGTAGAATCTGGTCATCGTGTGGGCACCCACCAACTTGACCGCAGCGGAGTTCTTGTAATGGAATATGTAGTCTATACAGGATTTGGCACCTCTTGAAGGGAATGAATATTCCGTTGAGGACAGCATGTCCCAAGTATTCTTGAGTGTCTTGACCGTCTCGCTGTCAGGATCCGCGTTCATGTCGCCACAGAAGAATACCGGCTTTGAGCACTTTTCATAACGTTCACTTGCCCAAGCATTTACCACTGCTATCTGGGCCAGACGGGTAGGCTCTGAAGTGTGGTCCAGATGAGCCGCGCCGATCACATAGTCCTCCGTCTCCACTACGGCAATGCTACGCTGCTCTGCACCGCTGAGTTTAGGAAGTGTGACTGTGTACTTGTCAATAATCTTAGTCTCTTTCGGAACAATGCAACCATTGCCATAGGCTCCGTTCCTGTAGGCCATGGCACGGCCGAAATGCCACTTCCATCCTCCTACGCCTTCTGCTAAGAGTGCAACCTCATTGACATTGTGACGGGTATTGATACTGTCCAGCTCGTTGAGAGTCACAACATCGGCTTCGATTTCCTTGATCATGTCAGCCACCATCTTCACATTGTCAGTCACTGATGTGATGTACTTTCCAAAGCAACCGATATTGTAGGACATTATCCTGAAACTTCCTTTTTCCTTAGGATAATATGTCTTTCTTTCCGAGCCGGTATCCTCGTCCTTTTTGTCCTCATCTCCTTTATTCCATCCCCAAGGATCTTTGGTGGTGTCTTCAGTCCTATTGCTCCCTCCACATGAGGAAGCAACGAGAGCAAAAGACACTACCGTAAATGCCAAGATTATTCTATTGATATACTTGTTCATATCGTAATACATTATTTTGTCCATTCCGGATTCTGTTCAAGATTCGGATTAAGAGTAAGCTCATTAGTTGGAATCGGGTAATAGTAGTCACGTGCCTCATTCCAGACTCCAGGTAGATTTGGAGTAACATCCACGTAACCGTGATCACCTTCCGTGAAGAATATCCTTTCACCTATCTTGCATCTGATTACTCCTGCCGGAAGACCTGCAGGTTCATTGTCCTTGTAGAAGCAGACATCCGGAGTGCCGTTTCCGTCGAGATCATAGGTTCCCGGAGCAGGGATATACATGCCGAGGAACTTGTGCGTTATGGCCTGACCATTCTTCCAGCGGATCAGATCGTAAAAGCGGAAGCCCTCATCAAAGAGTTCGACAGCCCTTTCACGACGGATTTCCAGAATCACGCCTGTATTCGGTCCAGTGACATTAGGATAACCTGTAGCCTTGTCCAGAAGATATTGATCAGGAGAATTGTTGGCTGCCTCCAAATCGATATTAGGCATCCCGACGCGGTCTCTCAGAAGTTTGATTGACTTGTCCAGATCGGCCTGTGTCAATGTGCCCAGCTCAGCTTTGGCCTCCGCGAAATTCAGATAAACCTCTGCACTTCTTATAAGCGGCAGGTCATTGTAGGCTGCTCCAAACATATCCACATTCAGATCTACGCCCTGAACATATTTGGTTATCATATATCCTGTTTCAGAATGGCTGAAATCCGGAGCTTGCACCTTGTCGGAACCTATTCTCTTGTAGCCCGGTGTCCTGATGGACTGAGAAAGCCTCGGATCGCGGTTCTTGGTCTCTTCTACAAAAGACATTGTCTCCCAACCTGCCTTGTCCGTGAACCTTGTTCCGTCTTTCATCAGATAAGAGCAGAACATCTTGCGCGTCATTCCTGGATTACCGTAATTACCTAAGGTATAGTACGTTCCATTATGCTTGATGGACAGGTTCAAGTCGTAGTCTCGGGCCAGAACAATCTCTGTCCCTATAGCGTCCGTACTTGCGAAAAGCTCGCGGTAGCTGTTCTCCACACCACCTCCGGTATAAACAGAATAACCGCTTGTGGCAATGAATTCCTCACCCGCAGCAGCTGCCTGCTCAAGGTACCATTCAGCGCTATGCCCCTCCAGTTTTATTCCGTGATATTTACGGAAAGTGCCTTCGAACAGGCAGACTCTGCTCTTGAAAGCCAGTGCGGTCCATTTGGTGACTTTATATACGGAACGGTTCAGCGGCAAGTGCGCAATAGCGTAATCCAAGTCCTCAACAACATGGGACATCACCAGTTCGCGTGAATCACGAGGCTTGTAAAGGTCTTTGTCAGCAGAACCCAACTGACGGTCATACCAAGGCACATCACCGAAGCGCCTTACCTTATCGAAATAGAACCACGCTCTGAAGATGCCAACATCGACCCCGACCTGCGCAACGCCAAGAAAGGCGGCAAGCAGA
>OQVS01000989.1_pt1 | contig 19686 bp, 18 predicted proteins | sample 1691601 | NCBI WGS metagenome assembly OQVS01 (sample SAMN03418268, study PRJEB22391) | human gut metagenome | biome: human-gut; feature: organic feature; material: feces | host: Homo sapiens | place: Tanzania | collected 2013-01
AGCATCTGCTTTGCAAGCAGAGGGTCGTCGGTTCGACTCCGTCTATCTCCACAAATTCAGAAACAGATTCACTATCACGGTGAGTCTGTTTTTTTTGTTTTTCCCTGCTGGTTACCACTTTACGTACATTCATCACCGGCAACCATGATATGGGGCCGCTGCCAAGATTCAAAATGGGCCATATTGTCAAAAAAATTACCTATATTTGCAAAATATGCGTGCAAGTAAGCGGCCGATGTTATTCACGCTTACAGACTAAAACCTCCCCGAATTGTCGGGCTAGAAACTTTATTGCTTATGGCAAAGGCCAATATGCCGGTATTGTACCGCTGGTTTAAGGCGTATGTTAGATTTTTGACAGAAAAAATCTACTACAAAAAAGTATATTATCTGAATACCGAGAATGTTCCAGAGGATGGAACTCCTCTTCTCGTCGTTTCAAATCACCAGAATGCGTTGAATGATGCTTTGGGTGTACTTCTGTCCATCAGAGACAGGCTGGTGCACCTGATAGTCAGGGCAGACGTCTTCGCCCTGAGTCCAATCGCTGACAAATTCCTTCGTTCCATCGGCTTGTTGCCGGCTTTCAGACTGAACTGGGAAGGTGAAAAGGCACTGGAAAACAATGGCGCCACGTTCCGTGATTCCGAAAAATCCCTTCTTGACGGCAATACCGTCGTGATTTTCCCTGAAGCTGGACATCAGGACAAGCATTGGCTCGGAACCTTCTCTTACGGATATACCAAGATGGCATTCGATGCTGCTGAGATGAGCGGCTTCGAGAAGGAAGTCTTCATTCTGCCGAGCTGCAACCACTATTCAGAATATAGATGGCTGCGTACCGAGACATTGATAAAATACGGCACTCCGATATCTCTGAAGCCGTTTTACGAATTGTACAAGACCAAGCCGAGAACTGCGCAGAGGCAGGTCAATGCCCTTGTACGTGAGCAGATCAAGGGGATGATGCTGAGTATCGATGACGTGGAAAACTACGATGCCATCGACTTCATCAGGCAGAGTTCATATGGAGAAAAATACGCATTGACACAGAGCTTGGATCCGGCATTGCTTCCGCAGAAGCTCGAGTCCGACAGGAATCTTGTAGCGGCGCTGGACGCGGCCAAGGCATCTGACGAGGCTGCTGTCAATGATCTTTATGCTGAAACATTGACCTTCGGCGACGATCTGAAGAAGAGCGGACTCTCCGAGAAGGAACTGGACAAGACTCCTTCTCTTGTGGATATTCTCGTGCAGGTGGCTGTACTGATTATTCTTGCCCCGTTGGCAGTGTTCGCATTGTGGCCGGCGCTTCCTGCGTGGTTCATCCCTAAATATTTTGCTGACAGGGCTGAGGACAAGATGTTCTCCGGAACCTTCCTAATCGCACTCAACGCATTGTTCATATTTCCGGTTTTCGGGCTCATCACATTCATCATTACTTGGATGAAGGCGAGTCTCCTGGCCGGAATTGTCTATGTGGCGCTGTTCCCTGCGCTCTGCCTTTTCGAGTGGGCTTATGCCGGATGGGTGAGTGAGCTGATCAGGGATATCAAGGCATTGAACGGAGAAAAATCCGGCCTTTTGGAGCGTCTGCGTTCAGACAGGAGGAAACTCTTCTCCAATATTGACAGTGTATTGGGCAAGTAGTTCATTATAAGAGTATTACATAACAAGATAATTATTTGGAAATGGAACAACATAGAGTAGTAATTACCGGAATGGGAATATATTCCTGTCTCGGCAGCACATTGGATGAAGTGCGTGATGCGCTGTACAACGGCAAGTCAGGCATCATCTTCGACCCGGAGCGCAAGGCGATGGGATTCCGCTCTGCATTGACTGCAAAACTTGTGGAACCGGATTTGAGAAAAGAGCTCTCCCGTTCACAGAGAGTGTTTATGCCGGAGCAGGCAAAATACGCTTACTGTGCGACAAGAGATGCATTGCGCAATGCGGGAATCGACCAGGATTACCTGAATTCGCACGAGGTTGGCCTCCTTTATGGAAATGACAGTTCTACCGTGCCTGTTGTCAATGCTGTAGATACCATGCGTGAGAAGAAGGACACGACTCTCTGCGGCTCGGGAGCTATCTTCCAGTCAATGAACAGTACTGTCACCATGAACCTCGGCTGTCTTTTCAAACTGAAAGGTATAAACCTCACAGTTTCAGGAGCTTGCGCCAGCGGTTCACATGCTATCGGTCTTGGTGCCCTGCTTATCCAGAACGGTCTTCAGGATATGGTTGTCTGCGGTGGTGCCCAGGAGGTGAATCCTTGGTCGGTAGGTTCTTTCGACGGTATTTCAGCATTCTCTACAAGAGAGAGCGAGCCGGAAAAAGCATGCCGTCCGTTCGACCGTGACCGTGACGGTCTGGTGCCGGGTGGCGGTGCAGCGACAGTCATCATTGAGAGTTATGAGTCTGCTGTACGCAGAGGTGCTCCTATCATCGCTGAGGTTCTCGGATACGGATTCTCAGGCAACGGTGACCACATTTCATCTCCGAACGTGGAGGGCCCGAGCCGTTCGCTCGAGATGGCAATCCGTCGCGCCGGCATCAACAAGGCTGAAATCGGATATATCAATGCTCATGCTACATCTACTCACGTGGGTGATACCAATGAGGCAAAGGCTATTTTCAATGTCTTCGGCGACCAGAAGGTGGAGGTTACCAGTACCAAGTCGCAGACTGGCCACGAGATGTGGATGGCTGGTGCCAGTGAGGTCATCTATTCAATCCTTATGATGAAGAATGACTTTATCGCTGCCAACCTCAATTTCGAAAATCCGGATGAGGATTCTGCAAAACTGCTGATTCCTGCTACGAGGATTGAAAAGCATTTTGACACATTCTTGTCCAACTCGTTCGGCTTCGGCGGAACCAATTCGACATTGATTGTGCGTAATCTGTAGGTAGTAATAATCGAATAAACATATTTTAGAAATGGAAAAACAGGAATTAATCGAAAAAATCAATTCTGCGCTCGCAGAGGAATTTGAAGTGGATGAGTCTGTCATTACACCTGACGCTCCTATCAAGGATACACTTGAGCTTGACAGCTTGAGCCTCGTGGACCTGGTTGCTCTGATTGAGTCCAACTTCGGTATCAAGATCCAGGGTTCAGAAGTGTCTAAGATTCAGACATTCGGCGCCCTCTACGATTTTGTCTATGACAGAATGTAATTAGATTTTCAATATGAATTCAGGTTCTATGGATGACAAGGTTCTCGCGAGGGGCGAGGAGATTTTCCGCCTCATTCCGCAGAGGCCTCCGATGACGATGGTTGATACTCTTTTCTCGGCTGATGAAAATGGCGGGGAGACAGGGCTTACCGTATTGGAGGACAATGTTTTCTGCATTGACGGTCATCTGTTGGAACCTGGAATCATTGAACATTCGGCCCAGAGTGCTGCTGCGTTTGCCGGCTACAGGTATTTTCTGGCGGGAGAAGAACCGCATATCGGGCTGATTGGTGAGATCAAGGCTTTCAGGATTAGCAGAAGGCCTGCTGCAGGTGAGAATCTGCGGACGCGTGTTACCGTGACGGGCGAAGCGATGGGAATGTCGCTGGTCCATACGGAAACATTCTCCGGCGGCGAGATGCTTGCCAATGGAGATATCAAGATCTTCATTGTCGATTAGTAAGTCCCGACCCCGAGGGGAGGGATTTAGGGAGGGGGTAACGAACGAAGGAAACGAAGCGCGATGGCCTGCGCCCCCAATTAGAGGGAAACCTCTCGAACAGAGCTGAACTTCAGCAAATAGAAAAGTTAGGATTATAAACTACAGCAACGATGGAATTAAGTGAAACGGTAAGGGTTTCAGTAAGATTCTCGGAAGTCGATCCTATCCGTGTCGTGTGGCACGGAAACTATCTGAAATATATGGAAGACGCCCGTGAAGCATTTGGCCGGAAATATGGCCTCAGCTATGTCACAATAGGGGAGAACGGATACTATTGCCCCATCTTCGACTACCACGTGCGCTTCATGCATTCTGCCTCTTATGATGACGTGCTGCTTGTGACGATAAAATACAAGCCGTCCAGAGGCGCCAAAATTTGTTTTGAATATGAGATAAGACGTGAGCGGGATGATAAAGTAGTGCTCACGGCTACCACAATACAGCTTTTTACCACTTCCGATGGAGTTCTGGAACCATCAGAACCGGAATTCTACCGAAAGTGGAAGTCCAAGTTCAAGGAATTGAAATAGTAAGATGACAAAGTTTTTCACTTCACTCTACAAGTTTTTCGAGAATCGTAAATCATTGATGTACACAGTTCTCGGGGCGCTTGTAGTTTTTTCTGTCTATTTCGGACTGAAAGTTCAGTACGAAGAGGACATTACCAAGCTTCTTCCGTCAGCAGCGACCTCTGACAGCGGCCTGGCTTTCGGCAATCTGAAAGTCAAGGACAAGATTTTCATCCAGATAACGTCCCGCGACACCACTCTGGACATCTATACATTGTCATCCTATGCAGACGAATTCGTGGACTCGCTGATGGTGAGAGATTCCGCTTCACACTGCATTGACAATGTCCTTTACAGAATCGACGACGACCTGCCGTTCATGGCGCTGGACTTCGCGATGGCGCACGTGCCTTCATTCGTGGACACATCCTGCTACAGCAAGTTCGAAACTCTGCTGACACCTCACGCGGTGGACAGCATGATGGCCGTGAACTATGAAACGGTGATGAATGACGAGACCGGTTCCGCCACACAGATGGTTTCCACCGACCCGCTCGGCCTGCGCAACGTTCTTGCCGGCTCGCTCGGATTCGGAAAGAAAGATACCGGATCATCAGCGGGGTTCACCATCATTGACTCGCACCTTTTCTGCGCTGACAGCACAGTGGCATTGGCCTTCGTCTCACCTGCATTGACCGCATTCGACACGCGCGCGAGCTCGCAGCTGGTAGGCGAAATCGAGTCCCTTGCGGAGGAGTTTACCCAGCTTCATCCTGATGCGCAGGTGTATTATCACGGTGCCCCGGTCCGCAGCTTCGGCAACTCGAGAGTGATAAAGCGGGATCTGTTCATGACTGTAGGCATCTCATTGATAATCATACTGATAGTGCTGTGCCTGTCGTTCAAGAGCTTCTCGTTTATACCGATGAACGTGCTCCCTGTAGCCTTCGGCGCGTTCGTGGCATTGGCCTTCATGTATTTCCTGAAAGGGACAATGTCGCTGATGGCACTCGGCATCGGGTCGATTATCCTCGGCGTGGCGATAAGCTATATCCTGCATATTCTGACGCATTTCAAGTATGTCGGCGATTCGGCGGCGGTGTTGAAAGACGAATCTGTGCCGGTCTGCCTCGGCTGTCTGACTACGGTAGGAGCCTTCCTTGGCCTGCTTTTCACGGAAAGTGACCTGCTCAGGGACTTTGGAATCTTCGCGTCCGTATCATTGATTGCCAGCACGCTCTTCGGCCTGATTTTCCTGCCGCACTTCCTGAAGAAGGGCGATACACGCAAGAATGAAAAGGTCTTCGCGATGGTGGCCAAGTTCAATGATATGCCTTATGACAAGAACAAGTGGCTCATAGGCGGCGTGATAGCACTGATCGTCGTGGGCGTGGCGTTCTCCGGCAAGGTCACCTTCGATTCTGACCTGAAGAATATCGGCTATGTTTCACCGCAGACCAGGGCTTCGGAAGAGCTGTACGCCCAGAAGAACTTGGGCAATGACGTGCAGGTCTATTTCGCTGCAGCGGGAGAAAGCCTCGACGAGGCATTGGTGAACAATAAGGCACTTGTCAATGTCTGCGATTCAATGCAGCAGGCGGGGATGCTCACGTCTTATTCCAAGATGGCATCCACATTGTTCGTGCCTGAGGCGGAGCAGCAGGAGCGTATCGCCAAATGGAACTCGTGGTGGAATGGCGGAGATGGCGTAACCCGTTCACAGATAGCCTCTTCGCTTGTGTCAAGTGCTGCCCGGAAATACGGCCTGGACCCGTCAATGTTCGCTCCGTTTACGGCCATGCTGGAGGCGGACTACGAACCGGGCTCGCTCTATGAGGAGCAGATTCTGCCGGACGGACTGAGCACGACATTGGTGGAAAAGATGGATGACGGCAGGTTCCTGGTGTTCACGCCGGTCAAGCTGAAACAGGATCTGAGAATGAAGGTGAGCGACAGGCTTGCTGAACTTCCTCATATAATAGTGGCTGACCCGTTCTATTACACCGGAAACATGGTGTCCATCGTGCACGATGACTTCAATGTGATATTGCTCATATCCTCCATTTTCGTCCTGATCGTCCTCCTGATCTCATTCAGGAATATCCTGGTGGCGCTGATAGCGTTTATGCCGATGGCGTTCAGCTGGTATGTGGTCGAGGGGCTTATGGCATTGTTCGGAATACAGTTCAATCTGATCAATATCATCATCTCCACGTTCATCTTCGGAATCGGCGTGGATTACAGCATATTCGTGATGGAAGGACTTCTCGCGGAGGCCCGTTCCGGCCGCAAAAGCCTGCTGGAATGGCATAAGACGGCGATCTTCTTCTCTGCCTTCGTGCTGATAGTAGTGGTCTTGTCAATGTTCTTCGCGACCCATCCTGCAATCCGTTCCATCGGGTTCAGTACGCTCGTGGGAATGGTCACCACAATACTTATAACATACACTCTCGAACCGTTCTTCTTCCGCCAGATGCTGAAGGTCAGAAGGTTTGCGAAAAGAATCACAAAATAATGAAGGACAGCGCAATAATAATAGGCAGCGGAATCGGCGGACTGGAGTGTGGAGTCATTCTCGCCAGGCACGGTTTCGATGTGACGGTGCTTGAACAGGAACGCCAGATAGGAGGAAACCTTCAGACATTTACCCGCAGGGGCTCAGATGGCAAGGCTCACAGTTTCGATACGGGATTCCACTACGTTGGAGGACTCGAACCGGGGCAGCCGCTCTATTCGCTGTTTAAGTATTTCGACCTGATGGACCTGCCGTGGAAATGTCTGGACAAGGACTGTTTTGATGAGATTTCCTTTGCGGACAAGGACCTTCAGGAAGTGGCCTCATATCCCGTGCCGTCCGGTCATCTGCGTTTTGCAGAACGTTTGGCTGAATATTTCCCGACCCATGCGGAGGAACTCCATAAATATTCCAAGATACTGAAGGAGATCGGAGACAGGATGTTCGACTCGTTCAAGCCAGAGACCGACATGTTCGACATGTTCGGGCAGTCCGCGTATGAATTCCTGTGCAACTCCATAACTGACAAACGGTTGCGTGATATCCTGTGCGGCTCGATGATGAAGATGGAACTGGACAGGGAGACGCTTCCTATGTATGTCTATGTGCAGGCGACCAACTCGTTCGTGGACAGTTCGTGGCGTCTGGGATATGACGAGAAGCGCAAACTTGGCGGCGGTGCATTGATAGCGGCAAAACTTGCCGAGGAACTCCGCTCACGTGGCGGACGCATCCTTACCGGAATGAGAGCGGACACTATCCACATATCGGATGACGGACGTGTTTCCAGCGTGGATGCTGTCAATGTCTCAGGCGAGGTGGAACGCTTCACCGCTGACTGGGTCATCTCCGACATTCATCCCGCGCTTACCGTCGGGCTCATCGAGGAGTGCAAGCAGGTGAAAAAGGTCTTCCGCAACAGGATGTCTCATCTGAAGAACTCCTACGGAGTGTTCACGGCCAATGTCATCCTGAAGCCGGACACTCTGCCGTATATGAACAAGAACCTGTTTGTGCATACCCACGACGTGGATTTATGGGGAACTGACTATAGCCATACAGACAGCATCATGGTGCATTTCTATCCTCCGAAGCAGGGCAGGTATGCGGAATGCATTGACATACTCTCTCCTATGGACTGGGGCCTTGTCGGCGAGTGGGACGGGATGAATCCGGGCACGAGAGGCGCTGAGTATGAGGCGATTAAGCAGAAGAAACTGAATGAGTGTCTGGACCTGCTCAATGCCCGTATCCATGGCATCAGGGACTGCATTGACAAGATCTATATGAGTTCGCCGCTCACGTGGCACAGTTATACGTCGTCTCCGAACGGGGCCGCTTTCGGTGTGGTGAAAGATTATCACAACCCGCTCACGACGTTCCTTTCGCCGCGCACACCTGTTCAGAACCTGCTCCTGACCGGACAGAGCCTGAATCTGCACGGCATTCTCGGCGTTTCCAAGACATCCGTAATTACCTGCGGTTTCATCTTGGATGCCGAATCACTTGAAAAAGAGATTTTGGATTACTAAATTTACGCTTTTGGAATAAAAAACATTGACAATGAAAATAGCATTGGTTACAGGCGGAAGCCGCGGAATCGGAAAGGCCGTGTGCCTCAAACTGGCATCTGAAGGATATCACGTGATAATAAATTATGTGTCGAATGACGAAGCGGCACGCGCGACATTGGAGCAGATTACTGCTGCCGGGGGTTCTGCCGAGCTGCTGAAATTCGATGTCAGCGACAATGAGGCGACAGTTTCTGCCCTGAAAGCATGGCAGCAGGCGCATCCGGACGAGTTCGTCGAGGTGCTTGTGAACAATGCCGGCATCCGTCGCGACAACCTTCTCCTGTGGATGGAACAGGACGACTGGTACAAGGTGATGAAGACCAATCTGGACAGTTTCTACAATGTCACCCGTCCTCTTCTCCAGCCGATGGTGGTGCACAAGAGAGGCCGCATCGTGAACATGGCATCGTTGTCCGGACAGAAAGGCCTGCCGGGCCAGACCAACTATTCAGCGGCCAAAGGCGGAATCATCGCTGCCACAAAGGCTCTCGCCCAGGAAGTTGCCGCAAGAAAGGTTACTGTCAATGCTGTTGCACCGGGATTTATCCGTACTGATATGGTAGAGGGGCTCGATGAGGCTGAACTCAAGAAGACCATTCCTGCCAAACGGTTCGGTGAGCCGGAGGAAGTGGCCGATCTCGTGGCGTTCCTCGTTTCAGACAAGGCCGCGTATATCAACGGCCAGACTATCGGAATCAATGGCGGTCTTTATGAATAGAATCAATATGAGATGCATGTCCATTATAGCTGCTTTTGCAGCTGCAGCATTGTCCTGCCACACATCTGTTGTCTCTGCTGCTGAAGGCCAGACGTTTGCCGCAGCACCTGCGTCTTCGCCCGTGGTAGCCAAGATATTGAAGGCCAATGCTTCTGTAAAGAATATCGAGAGCAAGTTCACTCAGGTAAAGACCATCAAGGCGTCAGGCCGTAAAATCGCATCTGAGGGAACATTGTACTTCACTCCTGACGGACATCTTACGATGCGTTATTCCAAACCTGCCGGTGAGCTGCTGGTGGTGAACGGAAACAAATTCCATATGAACAAGGGCGGAAAGGCCATGACCTTCGACACCTCCAAGAACGCGCTGATGGGGAGTCTTGCAAATACACTTGTGAACTGCATCAAAGGCGATCCCGAGACTGTGGCTGCTGCCAACAATGCTAAACTTGCAACTTCTGAAACGGCTGAGGGATACGTGGTTACGCTGACCGCAGCAGCTGCGGGGCACAGAGGCTATTCCAAGATTGTCCTGACCTACCGCAAGTCTGACTGCGTATTGGTGAAGATGATCATGGAGGAGACCGTGGGCATCACCAACACCTACGAGATGAAAGAGGTGAAGAAGAACACCTCGCTTCCGTCGGACGCCTTCCGCATTCCTACAAAGTAGAATCCTTGACGTCTTCTGTAACCTTCTCTCCGTGAAGCTGATACTTTCGCGGAGATGTTCCTGTTGCTGCCTTGAAATACTTGCAGAAGAAGGACGGGTTAGGGAAGTTCAGCTTGTCGCTGACCTGCTGGATGGAGTATGATTTGGCGATAAGCAGGACCTTTGCCTCGAGTATCACATTGTCCTTGATGATGTCTCCCGGCTTCTTGCCCATCGCGTCAGTGATGAGCTTGGCGAAGTACTTGGGTGACAGGCAGCATCGCTCCGCGTAGAAACTTACGCTTCTTTCCTTGTTGCAGAACTCGTGTACGTCATTGAGAAACTTCATCACGAGGTCCTTCTTTCTCGGAATCGTGAGTCCGTGCTCCGTGGCTCCAGTCTGTTTCAGCCAAGAGGAGAACAGTGCCAATGCCGTGTGCAGGAAGCAGATAAGTATCTCGTTCCTGTAGTCAGGATGCGCCAGATCGTAAGTCTGTCTGAAGCATTTGTATCCTGACAGGAATGAACTGCAGATTTCATCAGGGAAATGTATCACGGAAGGTTCCCCTTTCTGTATCATCCATTTACGGGCAGTCTCCGTCCCTTTCATCGGAGACTTTCCCAGGAAATCCTGAGCGGCCGCGATGACGATCATTCTGCATTGGCCCGACATCGTGATCCTTTCAGCGATGAAACCTGGCATTCCGAGCAGACAGTCGTTCTTCTCCATATGGTACTCGGTCTGGTTCAGTTTCAGGTCAATGCTCCCTTCTACGCACATCAGGCAGATGCCTACCAATATCTTTGTCGGAAGCGGCTTGTTGATAGGCGCGCCGATCCGCTTGTCCTCCTGTTCCGGATCCAGATTGTCATCGATTATGGCAATCTTGTCGAATATGATGGCGTGATTCGACGCCTGAAGCATACCGAGTTTGATCTGAGGCAGGGTTGAATTCTGTACTTCCATTCTATTTCATATTTACTTTGCCATTCGGCTCCGGTTGTAAAGGTAGATATTTTTAGTAAATTTACCAGTCAATTCATAGAAGCCGTTATTGTTATGTGATTTTCTTCATTTTAGATGGTTACAAAATGGAAAATTCTGCATATAATGTATGAGGACCGTTCAATGCTGATATAATACGTGAAGAAACTTGTCGCTATACTTTTTACGATACTGCTTGTTTCCGTTTCGGCTGGACTGGCCGGGAACAGGCGTGCGCTTGTTATAGGTGTCGGCTGCCAGAAAGACAGCTCATGGCCTGTAATACATGGAGATATGGATGTCCCTCCAGTTGTGGAGATGCTCAGTTCCAATGGCTTCACCGATATCCGGACTCTTGTCAATGCCTCGGCCACGAAGACCGCCATTGTCAATGCTTTCAGGCAGCTTGCTGCTGACTGTGCCGCCGGAGATCTGGTCTATATCCATTTTTCCGGTCATGGACAATGGATGACAGACATGAATGGAGATGAGCCTGACGGATGGGATGAGTCATGGATACCTTATGATGCATGCAGACGGTATTGCGAGGAGGACAGAGGTGAACGGCATCTCTGTGATGATGAGACGGCAGAGCTCCTTCATGCCATAAGACGCAGGGTAGGAGAGTCCGGGAATATCATAGTCGTTGCGGATGCCTGCCATAGCGGGGACTCCACCAGGGAACCGAAGAATCAGAATAACGGATTCAGGGGCGTTTACGAAAAATTCATTATTCCGGGAAAGCGCGGCCGAGGTGGCTCCAGGCCTGAAGAGCAATGGCTGACAATGAGCGCATGCAAGGATTATCAGATGAACCAGGAGCATAGCTCTGGTCACGGTAAGCTGACATACGCATTGATATCGCTCCGGAACAGTCTCGCGGGGCTTTCCAATGCGGAAGTGCTTGCGATGATTGACGGTTTCATGCAGAGGGAGGATGTGCGGGGAAGGTATCCGCAGTCGCCTGTCATGACCGGGTATGTGGAACAATGTAGATTCTCGATGATTTTTGAGCGATGAGACCGGTCAGGGATTCCGATTATGTGGCAGCTGTGAGGAACGGTGACCGCAAGATGCTGATGGACATGTATGAGCGACTGCGGGCCTGTTTTAATGCATGGAAACGTCTGTGCCGGGATATGGCGGAGGAGGATGCCTCTGACGTGTTTCAGGATTCTTTCGTAATCCTGTGGGAGAATATTGAACATGGGGCATTGTGCTCTGAAGATGGGCAGGTATATGCATGCCGTGCAGGAAAAAGGTATGATGTGCAGGACCTGTCAGCATACTTTATGAGAATTGTGAAGAATAAGTATCGGGAAATGCTGCGGAGAAATGGAAAACTGCCTATTTTTGCAGCTGATGAAGATAATATGCCGGATACTTCTGCTGATGATGTGTCGGCTTCCAGGCATCTTGTGGTCTGCAACTCCATAATGGACTTGCCGGCCAGATGCAGACAGATTCTTACAATGTTCTATTATGACGGGATGGATCTGTATGAGATTCTGGAGGCATTGGGACATGATGGTTCATATAATGGCCTGAAAACCAGGAAGCATAAGTGCATGCAGTCTCTCAAGGACAGGGTGACATGGCTTTTCCGGGAATTGGGGCTGGATTGACATATGATGATAAATTTTGAAAATGACTGATACTGATATGGATAGACAGGACACTGTTCTGGAGAAGGAAATTGAGACGGCAATCAAGGATATTGCCCGAAAGAAGGCTGTCCTCTCTTCATTCGAGCAGGCTGCTTTAGCGAAAGATACGAGAAGAAGGCGGCTCGTCAGAGGCGTGTCCGGTGTGGCGGCGGCTCTGGTGGGCGTGGTGCTTCTGTATGTATTTCTTCCGGCAAAGACAGCGGTTTCATCTCCTGATGTCGGTGCATGTATAAGAGGCTGTGAAATGGCGTCGGACAGAGTCATTGGACTTATCCGTTCCGGAAAATATGGCGAGGCCCTGGAGCTTATTGATAAGGAAAGGGCCGAACTTGTAGTGGACGAGGGCTTGTCTGAAGAAGCGAAAGTCTATGAGCGTCAAGTGATTGCCACTGAAACCAGAAAACTTGATTCTCTTGAAAACTGTTTGAGAAATAAACGATGAAAAGATATATCCTGACAATAATCATTGCCGCTTATGGAGTTTGCTGCCATGCATTGCCGGCAGAACCTGATAGCCTGAGCCGTGGCAGAAGTTACTATGACCTGGTGGATGAGGTTGTGTCAACGGACAGATATGATTATGATGGTGTCCTGAAACTGGGACATGCGGCATATTCGCTGCTGCTTGAAGATAAGGACCTTAAGGGCGCAAGTGATGTCATGGTGCTTATGTCTGATGTATATGAGTCGCATGCGGACATTGACTCGGTCATGATTTGCCTGGATATGGCGGAGGCTGTACTTCCTCCGGATATGGAAGAGGAGCGTCTGGGCATTATCTGCCGTAAGAAATACTGGGCACGCAAATATGATATTCAGAGTCTTGTCCTGAAATTGAGGGAGCAGATACGGTCTGTTTCGGAGTCTTCAGACAATCCGTCTGTGCTTATTTCATCATATTTCGATATGGCTGAAGATGCGGCGGCAGACAAGCAGATCAGCAGGGCTGAAGCTCTATACCTGAAAGCTGTGGAGCTGGCCGGGAAGGTTAATGATACAGGGCTTGAGTATGGGATATATGGAGAGTTGTATCTTATGGAAAATCGTGCCTGCCAATACGGCAAGGCGCTGGAATATGCCATGAAAGCATCGGACCTGAGCCGGAAGCTGGATGTTACTCCCGGGCTTGACTACTATATAGTTTCGAACTGCCTGTATAATCTGGGGCAGACGGAAAGGGCCAGAGTTTATGCTGATTCACTTCTCATGATTCCTGCCGACTATGTGATGAATGAAGGTCGGCTGTATCAATATTCCGGCGCCCTTGAACTTCTGCATGGCAGACCTGAAAAGGCATTGTCGCTTCTTGAGAAGGCCGACTCATGCATGTCAGTTGCTGTACCGCAGAAGAATCCCGAACGGGTTCAGATTCTGGCTCAGGTCGGAAAGGCACTGCGTCTGTCGGGACGTATGGAAGAGTCCGCGCAGGCGTATGCTGCGTATTCGGATTACAGGTGCCGGCTTTATGGCAGGGAATCCCGATATGGTTTCAAGGGGCTGAAACTGTATGCTGAAGCGGAAATGCTTGCAGGACATTATTCCGTGGCGGAGAAGCTGTATTCCGATATTTCGGAATTGATGATTTCACGGATAAAGGCGCGGATGCCTTATCTCACTTCGGAAGAGCGGCCAGGATATCTCTCTGACATGCAGGATGTGGCTGCGGCCGAGACAGAGTTCGCATCTGTCTCCGGGAACAGGTGCTCCGCTATTTCCAGGAAAGCGTATGATGCGCACCTTATGACGAAGGACCTCCTGCTGGCATCCGAGCGCTCTGTCGCTGAAAAGGTGTTCGGCTCTGCTGATCCGGAGGTGCGGGCTGCGTATTATAAGTTCATTGCCCTGCGTGACAAGCTGGCTGAACTGGAGGCGTCGGCCGCTGATACAGTGCAGATTGCCGAGACTTGCCGGCAGCTTCATTCTGCGGACATTGAACTTTCGGGATTGACAGGAATGACTGCTTTTTCCAGCATGGCGTCAGTGAATTCCGATACTGTCTCAGGGGCATTGAAGGATGGTGAAGTCCTCGTGGATATGATAGATTATCCGTCGGGGGACAGTCATTGTTATCGGGCATTTGTGATCCGTAAAGGCTGGACCGCCCCGAAGATTGTGGATATCTGTGCGGAACCTGTCCTGGACTCTCTGGCCGATGTAGCGTGGCGTATCTGCGAAGAGCCTTACGCATCGGCGGCAGGTGATCTGTTCAGGGATGTCCTGGCGCAGACATCGGCAGGGGAGACTCTCTATATTGTGCCGTCAGGGCGTTTCCACTCGTTGCCTTTCGAATCATTCCGCCATGATGGCATGATGCTGTCGGAGCGTTTCAATGTCGTCAGGCTAAGCTCTGCACGTGAACTCATGTCTGAAAGAAAATCCTTGCGGAAGCCTCTGTCGGCTGCTGTCTTCGGAGGTCTGTCTTCCGGCATTGATGCCACGCATGAAGAAATCAGGAATGTCAGCCGGGCATTGGGACGGAAATCTCATGTGGACATATACGCTGGTGCCGATGGTACTGCGGAGAATTTCCGGATGATGGATTGCCGGGCCCCGGAGATAATACACATTGCATCTCATGGCTTCTTCTACGATGCTGCCGATACATTGAAGCCGGCATCTCTGGCTGGCCGCACTTCGCCTATGGAACTCTCCGGACTGGTGATGTATGGCGGGGAACTGATGTCGGCGGAAGATATTGCCGGAATGAATCTTGACAATGCCGCACTGGTATGCCTGGCATCATGCGATTCCGGACTCGGAAAGACATCTGCAGAAGGTGTCTATGGTCTGCAGCGGGCATTCAGGAAGGCTGGTGCCGGAACCATCATAATGTCGCTCTGGGAGGCCAGCGATGTGGCTTCGGCGATGTTCATGTCAGAGCTGTATAAGGCTCTGGTCTCAGGAAAATGTGATGTGGAAAGAGCTTTCCGCGCAGCGCAGTCTGCTGTCCGGTCCAGATATCCGGAACCGTTCTACTGGGCGGGCTATGTGATGACAAGATGATGTTTTTACTGATATAGATAGGGCCTATGAATATGGAACATCGGGACGAGACGTCTCTCAACTGAAAATCTGACAGTTTTCTTTCGAATAAGAGGATTCGAGCAGCGCTCCTATTCCTTTGTGTATCAAGCCGTAGCTGCGCCTTGCAGCAGCGGGTGTATTTTCATTCGCCGGCTCCATACATACGGGTGTGGAGTCCGGCCGTTTATTCTTATTCGGGTTTTGTCAGAACCTTCAGACGAATGAATGTGCAGAGCTCCACACTTTCGTACTGTATGTTTAACTCAATAATCTTTATCTTTATTTTATGGAAGAGAAGTATATTTCTCCGGCCTTAACGGAGATTGTGCTTTGCTTGGAGCATGGCTTTGCACAATCAAAAGGCATCGGCTCCCGATTTGAGGAGCCAACGACCAATGACAACTTATTTGACGGCGTATGGGACGACATCTATGACGGCGGCAGCAAATAAAATGATACAGATTCTATGAAAAAGAATATTAAGAAGATGTTCGCCGGACTTGCTGTACTTGTCAGCTTTTCCTGCGCGAACGAGTCAATGGAACCGGACGCTTCCATTGACAAGAAAGTGGAGACAAAGACCGTCTCTATCAGTTTTTCCGCAAAGATGTCGGTCGATGACGATGTTACAAAAATGGGATATACCCGTCATGAGGGATACACATGGAAGGAGAAGGACTCTCTGTACGTGATTGTCGATACTTGGATTGATGGGCAATGGCAAGAGGTTGACAAAAACAACCGTGCTTATATTCATGTGAAGGACGGTTCTATCTCAGCGGACGGAAAAACGGCAGAGTTCGAGGGAAATATAAAGGTGGTCGGAGACAATGACCACATTGCCATAAGGGCATTGTATCCTTATTTTCAGTTCCCTGGCTATCAGTACTATGTTAAGGACGGCTGGAAAAACAGTTTGCTCATGGGAGCCGCATCCGGCCAGCTCGGAGTTGATGACATTTCCATAGAACTGAAGAATGCCTCGGCTTTCATGTGCCTGAATCTGTCTTCTGACGATAATGTTATGATATCGCGAATAGAGCTGACTGCGCTCGCCTCTGAAGGTTCTGAGAAGATGTATATCCCACTTTCCGGGCGGTTATATACAGTGACAATACCATTCGACGATTCCAGACCGTCGTTCGTGTGGAGCAATACCACCACTTATGGCGATGTTTTCCTGTTCTGTGACCGCGAAAGCGAAGGTGTCATATTGTCTTCAGAACCAGAACCCTTTTATATGTCAGTCCCGGCAGGGGATTATCCTAACGGATTTTCAATCGAAGTGACTGACGTTATGGGCAGGATATATTATCGTCGATTCCTGAAAGGAAAAAGTGTCTCTCTTGAGCAGAACACGATATATAATGTTCCGAATCTCAAGCTTTCTTCCGGTGATTTCATGAGCTACAGTTTCCCGATTCCGGACAAGGCACTACGCAACGCACTACTTGCAGAAGGATACATATCCGTTTTTGATGACAGCTTGAGATGCAAGATTACGGATAAGGGCCATGAACTGCGCAGCCTTACAGTCCCGGACGAATGCAAGTCTCTGGAAGGCATCAAGCGCTTTACTTCTCTTACTAATCTTGATGTCCGCAATTCACAAGTATCAGACATCGACATCAGCGGCACCAATATCAGGGATCTTTCAGTTTCAGGCAACGAACATGTCAAAACCATAAATGCATCAGGATCTGCCATCGGAGACGGGCTTAATGTCAGCGGTTGCATGAATCTGACGGAATTGAATCTCACCGGATGTGAGAAACTGCGAGATCTCAATGTTGGTTCCGTCCCTCTTTCGGGGCTCAATTTGTCCGGATTGTCAAACTTTGAGAATCTTACAGAAGGCGGCGCCATAACAGGCACGATTGATTTATCTGGAACAGGTATAAAGTCATTGAACAATTATAGTAACGGTTATGCAGCAGCGGAAATCATATTGGACAATTGCAAGAATCTGACATCAATAGACCTCGACAACTGCAACAATATGACTAAACTCAGTCTTAACGGCTGTTCGTCTCTGACACGGATTTCCTGCTGGTACTCTAATTCTTTGACGAGCATTGACTTGTCGTCATGCACGGAACTCACGGATCTATCATTTCATTATTCTTCAGGACTTACGGATGTTAATTTGTCTGCGAGCAATAAGTTAGAGAGCATTGAGATTTGCGGAACATCACTGACTGACCTTGACATTTCGGATAAGCTGAATCTTACCAGAATAGAATGCTATGGAAATGAAAATCTTGAGAACCTCGTGATTACCAACTGCCCTGAACTAGACTTTTTGGATTGCAATGGATGCAGTCTGGAGGCTTTGAACGTCGGCAGTTGCAGCAAACTACGATCCCTGTACTGCGATCAGAACTGGCTGACCTCATTGGATGTAGTGCCAGATTGCTTGACGTGTCTAGAATGCAGTCAAAATATGCTCAGAGGCACGCTTGACTTAACTGCATTCACCAAACTGGACTACCTTGGCTGTAACAACAATATGCTGGAAAACCTGCTCCTTCCACCTTCAGTTTCAACACTCATATGTTCTACGAACAATCTCTCCGATCTTGACATAACGTCATGTCCGGAGCTGATGAAGAGCGGCGATGAGGATTCTTTCTGTGTTGGAAAGCAGCGGAAGAACAAAGTTCTGACTCTCCATTTGACATCACAGCAGAACAGGTATTGGCTGAGGACCTATTCCGAAACGGACGAAAATACAAATGTGACGACTGACATTAAGTAACCAAATGCTCCGTAAATAAAATCAAGAGTGCTGTTCCCCAAGTGATAATCTGACAGATTTCATCGAAAACGGGACAGCACTCTTTTTCTTTTATTTCATTCCCATCAGAATATTTAATTGTATATTCTAAATAATTTTTTTGTTCTTCAGTTAATTCTGTTTTAAATATTTCTGTTAACATTGCGTCAATCGTTCCTGAATTTACCACATCAACGTCAAATGAATATTTATCGCCAGGACTTTCTAATGATAAATCCATCGATATTGTTGTATCATTAATAATCTTTGCTGGAGTTGTTGCCTTAATATTTCCATCATCAAATTTTATATTTGCAAAATGAATATTCCAAGATGTCTTTGCTATATTTGCTGTTCCAGCTAATTTTAAATTGCTACTTAGATATGCATATCCTATGCCTATGGTTGACCATGCAAATAATATTAACGCAAAGATAAGTAATTTTTTACTATTTCTCATTGAAAAGTATTTGTTTATCTTTCGTTTCATGCAAAATCATCTCCTTTTAATTTAAATCTAATATATATGGACTATTTTCTTCTCCTGTTCCAGATTTTATATTTATTTCATTTTTAATTACAATTGAAGGTCGTACTCCTAATTGATTGTTTGCGTTAGCATTTCCTAATATTTCTGTTTTTGAAGATGTATCAATATTTGAATTTGTATCATAACTATAAGGCGTCATTGTATAGAATACTTCTTCTTTTAAAAAGTTATTAACTAACCCTATTTCTTCAGATGTTAATAGTGCTGTTGGATATGTTAGCACTCCATTTCCATTTCTTACACTTACTGTAAACGCATCTCTTGTATTTTTACATGTTAAATCTATATCTGTTTTAGTATAATCTAATTTATTTGTGTGCCATGAATTAAATATATTTAATTTATTCATCGAATTTTCATCTTTATTTTTAATACTACCAGTATATAAATCTCTATTATTACACCATACTGAATCATCTAAATATTTTGTATAATTTGTCATATTATTTTTATACCAATCATCTATTATTTTTTTTATATTCGAATCTGTAGTATTTACAAAACTTTTTTCTTTTATTGTATCTATTGTTGCCCCACTTGATAGTTCATAATATTTTGCTATATTACTATTTGTAAAATCTGTTATATAAAATACTTTTGTACAATAATTTTTAGAGTCAAAACATGTATAGTGATATTTTGTTGCTAATGTATTTCTATCATTTATCCATGAAGTTGATATATATTCATCATTTAAAATATAAGTATCTGTATCTTTATTATATGTTACGTTGTTTGAATAGACATACATTAGCAACTAAATACCACTATACATGTTTTGATGCAAAAAATTATTGTTCAAAAGTATATTATGTATCAGATTTTTCTAATGATACAACAGCAAAATACTTTGAATTATCAACTGGTGCAACAATAGATACAATAAAAGAAAAAAGTTTCATAAATACAACAGATTCAAATATAAAAAAAGTGATAGATGAATGGTATAAAAATAATATGGTTGATTATACAAAATATTTAGAAGACTCAGTATGGTGTAATAATAGAGATTTATATCATTTATCCAT
>OQVS01001001.1_pt1 | contig 19581 bp, 17 predicted proteins | sample 1691601 | NCBI WGS metagenome assembly OQVS01 (sample SAMN03418268, study PRJEB22391) | human gut metagenome | biome: human-gut; feature: organic feature; material: feces | host: Homo sapiens | place: Tanzania | collected 2013-01
AAGTGGAAGGTGCTGATCCTGCGTGACCTGATGCCGGGAACGAAGCGGTTCGGGGAACTGAAAAAGTCCGTAGGCAATGTGTCTCAAAAGGTTTTGACCGCCCAGCTCCGGGCAATGGAGGAAAACGGGCTTGTCCACCGTGAGGTCTACGCCGAAGTACCGCCGAGAGTGGAATATTCGCTGACGGAACTCGGTAAAAGCCTGAAGCCCATTCTGGATTCCATGTGGGCATGGGGCGAGGACTACAAAAAGCAGCACGAGATAACAGAGAAGTGATCTCTGCAAGACCCCAACGAGGCCCGCTGCCGTCCCGGAACGATAGGGCGCAGACTACTATTTGACTACTGCTGCAAAAAACCTCGGAAGCCCTGTCCTACAAGGCTTCCGAGGTTTTTCTCCAAAATGGCGGAAATTTGTGCAGCACCAACCAAACCCTTGCGCCGCAGGGCTTTTCGGTTTGAAGGAACTATCCTGCGTCAAAGCTCCAGATTACTGGTGGTTATGATTACGGGTTATACAGGATCATGTGCAGAATGGTGGTTTGGTCGGAGATATTGCGGTAGGCGTGGGTGGTGTCACCTTGAAAGCGGACGCTTTCGCCCGCCTGAACGACAATGTCCTTCTGATCAGCTGTGATTTCGATTGCACCGGCGAAAAGGGTGACAAACTCGGTGGTACCCCGCAGATGCGGCTCCGACTGCCAATGACTGCCGGGAGCCAGCTCCATATAGTAGACGGAGAACTTCCGGTTTTCATCGTCCGGAAAAAGGCAGTAGTTCTTTACCTTGCCGCCGTCCTCCAAGATGGGCTGCATCTCCGCAGTTCGCACCACCTCATAGGATGCCTTGGGGGAAACGGTCAGCGCGTTGAAGGGAACCTTCATGCCGTTGGAGAGCTTCCACAGGGTGGAAAGCGTCGGGTTACCCTCCCCACGTTCCACCTGTGCCAGCATACTTTTGCTGACACCACTGAGCTTAGCCAACTCGTCCATACTCAGTTTCTTTTCTTCTCGCAGTCGTTTGATATTTCGTGCGACGATTAAATTCATTGAGTTCATTGTATACTCCTACTATTGACAATATAATGCACATGATATATTATTATATCGCACAAGTAACGATAGTATTATACCGCAAACAAGAAGAAAAGAAAAGGACTTTGTTCCGCACGTTTTGAAGCAAGGAGGCAGCGCATGAAATTTGATTTTGACCAGAGGATCGACCGCACCCAAAGCATCTCTATCAAATGGTCGCCGGAGCTGCGGCAGCAGATGTACGGTGAGAGAGATATTATCCCCATGGGCATTGCGGATATGGACTTCAAAACCGCTCCGGCCGTGGCGGAGGCCATTCAGCGCCGCGCCGCTCACGAAACCTACGGCTATGGCTATCCCGCGCCGGAATATTTACAGGCGTGCGCGGACTGGCAGAAGCGCCGCAACCATTGGGATGTGAAGCCTGAGTGGATCGTCTATACGCCCGGCGTCAATATGGCGCTGGTGTGCGCGATCGAAATGTATACGCAGCCGGGCGACAATGTGATCATCCAGTCGCCGGTCTATTACCCTTACTATGACTATGTGCGTGGGACGGGGCGCAATGTGGCGCTGAACGCACTCGTTAACCGCGAGGGCTATTATGAAATCAATTTTGCAGAGCTCGAAGCGCTTGCAAAAAAGCCGGAAACAAAGCTGATGCTGCTCTGTAACCCGCACAATCCCGTCGGCAGAGCGTGGACAAAGGAAGAGCTGGAGCGCGTGGGCCGGATCTGCCTTGATAATGGTGTGATGATCGCGGTCGATGAGATCCACGGAGATCTTGTTCTGCCGCCCTACCGTCATACGCCCTTTGCCACGGTGTCCGAGGAGCTCGCGCAGCACTGCATCGTATGCACCTCGCCCTCCAAGACCTTTAATCTGGCGGGGCTTCTGGTGTCGGATATCATCATTCCCAACGATGCGATCCGAGAAGCCTTCTGCAAGAAGATGGCACCTTACTACCTGTGGCCGGGAAATTTCGGAGCTGTGGCACAGATCGCAGCCTATACCGAGGGTGAAGAGTGGCTGGAGGCGTTACTTGCGTATCTGAAGGAAAATGCAGAGTATATCGCGGCGTTTATTGCGGAACGGATGCCGCAGGTAAAGTATCGTATCCCGGAGGCCACCTATCTTGCTTGGCTGGACTTCCGCGCCCTTGGTATGAGCGATGAGGCACTCTGGCACTTCATGCGCCATGAGGCGAAGGTTGCAACGGACAACGGCGTGATGTTCGGCCTGAACGGAGAGGGAAATGGCTTCCAGCGGTTGAACTTCGCCTGTCCGCGCAGCCAACTGAGCGAAGCCCTGAACCGCATCGCAGATGCGTTGGATACGCGGGCTTTGTATAATAACTGACTGGCGTAGGGGTGCTCAGTTGAACCGAGTCGTATGACCTGCGAGGCGCGCAGATTACTATTTGACTACTATCGAGAAAAACCTCGGAAGCCCTGCCCCACAAGGCTTCCGAGGTTTTTCTTCAAAATGCCGGAAATTTGCGCGATACCAACCAAACTCTTGCGCCGCAGGGCACATTTTGCGATCCAACTAAGCTATTACGCTATATCATATCTCCAACATTTCCTGCAATCCCGCACTGGCGGCCTTTTTGTTCTTGTCGAAAGCATGGGTATAGATATCCGGCGTGGTGGCGGGCGTCATAGACCTTCCGCGGCCGCTTGGTGAAGGCATCCGGGCGGATGGGCTGCCCGTGCGCATCGGTGAACTTGATTATTCTGTATTTTTTGATAGAATGAGCATGCCGAATGGCAGACGTGAAGCAGATACGCAAATCTGCCGATATAAGGCATAATGGATGTGCTGTGTTTGATAAATTGTGATTTACGTGGAGGGTACTTTGCTGATGCGCTATTTGCTTGCGGGATTTCTCGGATTCCTTCTGAGTGGGGTCTGGTTTGGAATGCAACTATGGCTAACGCATGTCTTTTTTAAGAAAGGCTGCAACCATCTTACATACTTTTCGCCACTATTTGCTGCATGTATTCCCCTTGTGCTTATCATCCGCTTGTGTGGTGGATACTCTCTCAATTTATCGACTCTATCAAACGGTAGGTTGTGGGCGCTTACTGCGGCAACGCTTTTTGCTGCGTGCCTGATAAAGGGGTTGAGCGAAAAGGGGTGCCGAACTGCGGAGAAACAGGAGCTTGCATGGATATGTATGGAAGCTGCATTTGTTGAGATCGCACAGCGTCTGATGATGCAGTCCTTTGTGATGTATTTGCTGGATACGTGGGACTGTGCCACGATTTGGTGCGTTTTCCTCAATGCTCTTATCTGGTGTGCAGGAATCGTCGTCCAGGGGCTTCTCTCAAAACAGACAACTGGGAAAAGTCTTGTTCTTGATTTGATTGCTTCGTTCGTTTTTTCCATCGGCTGCGGCTATGTATTTTACCTATCCGGGTGCATCGTTTTTTCAATAGCTGCGCATGTGACCGAGCGATTTGTTATGACAAAGTTAGATCGGTGATCAGATAGTGGGAGATAGATGCTCTCCGCACAGAAAGCCATCCGCGCCGCCAAAGCGGAGGCGGAGCAGGACGCGGGGCATCACGCAACACCGCAGAGAACATGGTGGGAGGAACGGGAGCTATCCGAACGCATCTGCGTGAGCAGCAGCGCTGACCTGCATATGTAACTTACCTATAAGACCAAGGAGAAATACTTGTATGGAAAAGAGAGTTTGTATTCTGATGGGCAGTCCGCGAAAGAACGGCAACACCATGCACCTGCTGACGCCGTTCATGGACGAACTGCGGCGAAACGGCTGTGCCTGTGAGCTGATCTGGCTGCACGAAAAAGATATTCAGCCCTGCCGCGCCTGCCGGTGCTGCCAGAGGGATCACACCGTTTTCGGGTGCGCGATCCACGACGATATGCAGGAGGTATTCGACAGCGTTCTACGCTGCGGCCTGCTGGTGCTGGCAACGCCGATCTACTCATGGTACTGCACGCCGCCCATGAAGGCCGCACTGGATCGGCTGGTGTACGGCATGAACAAATATTACGGGGAGCAGAAGGGGCCTGCGCTGTGGGCAGGCAAGGCGGTCGCTCTGCTGACGACCTGCGGCTATCCCCCGGAAAAGGGCGCGGATCTGTGGGAAAGCGGCGTCAAGCGGTACTGCAAACACTCGCAGCTTCGCTATGCGGGTATGCTGGCGGAGCATGATCCGGGCTACCGCAGCGTGTTCATGGACGCGGAGAAGGAGGCGCACGCACGGCAGTTCGCGCAAATGCTCCTCGCCGCTGTGCCGGAGTCGTGCGAGGGAAAAGAGTAAAGAGGAGAGACCGCTTTTGCGGTCTCTCCTCTTTATTTAGGCCGTGGCGACCGGATAGCAGAGAAGGCTGCCTCCCCGAAAGGGATTCAGGGGAGAAAAAGAGGCTTTTATTGCAGATACCCCTCCCGTGCCTTCACGCCAAAGTGAGCCTCCAGCTGGTGCATCTGGTCATCGGTGATGGTATTGAGGAGCGGCAGATGGGCGATCTTCATGTAGATCTCCGCCGCCTTTTCGGCGGTTTCAATGAGGCCGAAGGTTTCATCCAAATCCTTGCCTGCACCGTAAATGCCGTGCTGCGCCCAGACCACAAGGCGGGCGGTCTGCATCTTCTCCGCCGTGGCACGGCCTATTTCATTGGTGCCGCAGAGCATCCACGGCAGCACATTCACACCGTCCGGGAACACCACGATGCACTCGGTGCACATCTGCCAGAGGGTGCGGGTGAACGCCTTTTCATCCAAGCTGTGGACATAGGTCATGGCCAGCAGATTCGCCGGGTGACAGTGCATGACCACATGGTTCTGCGGATCGATTTTCAGCCGTGCGGCGTGGCTCATCATGTGGGCGGGAAACTCGGAGGTGAACTTGCCGCCATCGGTGAAGCCCCAGAGAAGCTGCGCCGTTTCACCGCCGTTTGTCAGACGCACAAGGCCGAGATTGACCTCCGGGGCGTACTGGACATTCTTAAAATACTTGCCCGTGCCGGTGACGAGAAAGTATTTGCCATCCAGCGCCGGGCAGGAAAAGCCCGTGGGAATCTCCCGCAAAACGGCGCTATCAACATACTCTTTGACCTGCGATTCCTCCAGCAGCAGACTCACATTGCCGCCGTTGCGCTCGTCCCAGCCGTGGTCGTACATATTCGTCACAGTGCGGATCATCTCCACCATCCACGGCGCTGTCAGTATATCTTTCATGCTCTCGCCTCCAAAACCTTCTTTTCGTAGTCGCGCACCATGGGCAGCCACGCGCCGTCCTCCGGCACGCCGCTTCTGCGGCAATACTCCGCCCAGACCTCTCCGAAGGGCAGGGTTTTCAGCTCTTCCTGCCGTACCAGCAGGTCGGTGAAATTGCCCGCGTTTTGCTCCTCGGTCATGTCGGGGGTCAACAGGGCATTCAACAGCGCCTTCTGCACATTCCGGAAGCCTGTGACCCACGCGGCGATGCGGTTGACAGAGGCATCGAAGTAGTCCAGCGCCATGTACACGCGCCCGTCCAAGCCGCCGCAGCGGACGATCTCCTTGCAGAGCTCCTTCGTCTCATCGTCAAACAGCACCACATGGTCGCTGTCCCAGCGGACCGGGCGGGTGATGTGCAGGGCGATCTCCGGGAAGAAGGTCAGCAGCGCCGGGATCTTGTCGCTGACCACCTCGGTGGGATGGTAGTGGCCGTTGTCCATGAGGGGGATGCACTTATCCCGATTCATGGCGGCGTAGCTCAGGGAAAATTCCGCGCTGCCCACGGTATAGCTCTCCACGCCGATGCCGAACACCTTGCTCTCCACGCAGGGCTTGACCTTATTGAAGTCAAAGGGCTCGGAGAGGATTTCATCAATGGATTCCTTGTAGCGCATCCGGGGCCCCAGACGGTCGGAGGGGATATCCTTGAAACCGTCTCCTGTCCAGATGTTCATGGTGACCACACCGCCCAATTCCTCTGCAAGGTATTGAGAAATGCGCACGCAGGCTTTGCCGTGCTCCACCCAAAACCGGCGGGTTTCCTCGTTGGGAGAGCTTAGCGTCAGCGGGTCGCATTTGGGATGAGAGAAAAAGGTGGGGTTAAAATCTGCGCCGAGACCGTGCTTTTTGCAGAATTCCACCCACGGGGTGAAGTGCTTCGGCTCCAATTTATCCCGATCCACCCACTCACCATCGTCAAAGATGGCATAGCTGGCGTGGAGGTTCAGCTTCTTTGTGCCGGGGCAGAGCTTCAGTACCTCCTCGATGTCGGCCATCAGCTCCTGCGGCGTTCTTGCACGGCCGGGGTAGCTGCCGGTGGTCTGGATACCGCCGGTGAGGGGCTTGGTGGGGTCGGTGTCGAAGCCACGCACATCATCGCCCTGCCAGCAGTGCAGGGACAGCGGAACGGTTTTCAGCTTCGCAATCGCCGCCTCGGTGTCTACGCCCAGAGCGGCGTATTTTTCTTTTGCTTCCGTATAGCTCATAGGTCTGCCTCCATTTGTGTTTTCAGATTGCCCAGCGCCGTCGCCTCGATGGGCAGGGCGACGACCCGCTTGCCTGTGGCCTGTGCCGTCAGGCGGTTCAGAAAGTCGTTTTTCGCGCCGCCGCCCACGATGTAGAGCTTTTCATAGGTGCGCTCTGTGTTTCGTTCCAACTCCGCAAGGGCTTTCGCGTAGCTCTCTGCAAGGCTGCGGTAGGCACAGCGGAAATAGTCGCCGATGCTAACGAGCTTTCCACCGGTCGCCGTGTCAAAGGCGGCCTTCATGCTCTTGGGAGCCAGAAATTCCGGGGCGTTGGCGTCGATGTGGACATCGCAGGCGCTTTCCTTTGCGGCGTTCACGATCTCCGCAAAGCCCAGCCCACGGCAAAGCTCCTTTTGCAGCTCATTGACCAGCCACATGCCCATGATGTTCTTCTGGTAGCGGTTGTAGCCCACGCCGCCCTCGTTGGAGTAATTGGCGGCGCGGCTGGCGGCATTGGTGATGGGCTTCGGCGTTTTGACGCCCAAAAGCGACCACGTGCCGGAGGAAATATAGGGTGCGTTTCCCTCCATAGGGATCCCCTCCACCGCCGAGGCTGTGTCGTGGGTGGCGCAGAGGACGCACTTTATTCCGTCATACTCGCCGAGTATCGTTCCCGGTTTTTGGAGCTTCGGGAAGATGGGCGGCAGGCCCAGTGCAGAAATGATCTCTGGGTCAAATTCGCCGGTTTCGGCATTTACCATGCCGGTGGTGGTGGCGTTGGTATATTCCTTGGCTTTCACGCCGCAGAGCTTCCAGAGCAAATATTCGGGGATCATGAGAAAGTCTGTCACACCGTCCAGCCGCCCGGCCAGCTTATCGGCATAGAGCTGATAAATGCTGTTGAAGGGCTGGAACTGGCAGCCGGTTTTGGCGTACAGCTCCGCAAACGGCAGAATTTCGTGGACTTTGGGAATGACCACTTCGGTGCGGCTGTCCCGGTAAGCGTACACGGGGCGTACTTCCTCATCTCCCCGCAGCAGCACATAGTCCACGCCCCAGGTGTCGATGGAGAGGCTGACGATGCCGGAGAACTCGGCTTTTGCCGCTGTAATGCCCGCTTTCACATGGATAAGCAATGTGTCCACATCCCAGACAAGATGTCCGTTCTGCTCCTGCACACCGTTGGGGAAGCGGTAGACCTCTTTTGTTTTGATTTCGCCGTCCTCCCGCCAGCCCACAATGTGCCGCCCGGAGGATGCGCCGATGTCGATGGCAAGAAAGTATTTCATTCATGCACCTCCGGAGAAAAACGCAGCGACAGGATATCCAAGCTGCCATCCGTTACCGTCAGCCAAAGCGCGGCATGGGGATCACCTTGGGGAATCGCCAGCGATGCAGCCGCCCACTTTTCAGAATGGAAGGGCAGGCTTCCAACGCTTCTGCCATTGATTTTAATATGCACCCGCCCTCTACCTCTTGCGGTCACGCGCAGTACGGTGTTGCTCTGAATGGAGAAATACTTGTACCCGAGCTGCGTTCCCTTTGCCGCATTTCCAACATACCATTCCGTATCGGAGTGGGTAATGGCGGGGATGTTCTTGCAGATTTGGTTGGCGATGTGGGGCATTTTCCCGTTGGTCAGATTGCAGCAGATCACTGCCGGATATTCGCCCATGCCGGGCAAATCACCGTCATGCAGACCGCAGGAGGTCATCTCGACTTGTGCGATAGAGCCGTCCGGCCGGAGCTCCAGCGGTTCGGCACACATCTGGCGGGAATAGTCGCTGCCGTGGGTCAGCCGGTGGTAAAATACATACCATTTGCCGCCGATTTCCTCTATGCCGCCATGGGTCGTGCCGGTGGCGTTGCAGCGTTCTCGCTCGCGCCGCCCGTCATAGCCCACATCGCCATTGCTCACCAGCGTCCCGCGGAAGCGGAATTCCCGGTCGGGGTAGGGTGAGGTGGCATAGCACAGCTCATGGTTTTTCTGGGAGGAGTAAACAAAGTAGTAAGTCTGCCCGATCTTGCGGATGCTGCTGCCCTCGAAGAAGGCGTGATCCTTGAAATCCGGCGTATCCGCAATGCGTTTTGGCGGTTCCTTCAGCGTCAGCATATCGTCGCACAGCACAGCGGCATTGGCCCCCAGCGGGCCGGGCTTTTGCAAAAAAGCCTTTGCGGGTTTATCAAATACGCCCGCGTATACCTTAGACAGCACAAATGCGTTCCATGGCTTTACCGCCATACCCCGGAACGGGCCGGTACCGAAATACAGACGAATTACACCGTTATCGTTCATGACCGCCGGGTCAAAGCACACAAAGCCCTGATAGGGCGTGCCGTCCGGGTTTTGCACCACGCCGTAGTAATCATATTTTCCATCCGGACTGTCGCAGACCGCCACGCTGATGGGATGGGAATAGCCGCCCTTTCCCTTCCAGCCTGCCAGGCAGTAGTAGAGATAGTACCGTCCGTCATTGCCGCGTACCACGTCCGGGGCATAGAGATAGCGGGCATTGTCGCCGTACAGCGGGTCTTGGTTGGCGGTGTAATTGATGCCCTTGCTCGTCCAGTGGGACAGGTCATCCAGCGGCGCGGAGAAAAATTCATAGTCCTCCAGGCAGAAGCTCTCGCCGCCGGGGGTATCGTGGGAGCCGAAGAGATAGACCCGTTGGCCAAACACATGAGGCTCTCCGTCCGCCATACAGACGGAAATGGGCAGCACGGGATTACAGGCAGTATGCTTCATGATGCGGTTTCCTTAAGAAAGCGGTAGATCTCCTTCGCAGCCAGCACCTTGTATTTTCCGGTGAAGACATGGGGCTGCCCCTCGTAAATAACCAGCTCTGCATGGTCATCCCGGAGGGTATTGTAGTGGGCGGTCAGGTTTTGGGACATCTCCATGGGGACGATCACATCCTTCGTACCCTGCAGGATCAACACCGGCCCCGTGTAGCCGTTGACGTCCAAGGGCGCGCCGCTTACCATAGCGTCCGGGTTGAGATTGATGGCGGGATACTCCAGCACAATGCCGCGAATGTCGTCGCTGTGGGTCACGGCGGCAGTCGCCACCGTCGCTCCGCCCATGGAGCTGCCCACAAGGTAAAGACGGCTCGTGTCCACGAAGTCCCAACCCTTTGCCGCTTCGATGACGGCGTTCAGATCCTCCACCTGCTGCAAGACCTTTTTCTCATAGGAGTCGTCAACGCCTCTGGGCACATCATGGAACCAATGCACGCCCTGCGGGCCGGTGCTGCGATCTGTCCAGCCGTAAAAATCAAAGGCATAGCAGGCAACGCCGCTCATGGCAAGGCCTTTCAGCGTGGTCATATCCGCTTTGTAATCGCTCTCCGCGCCGTGGGCGTAGAGGACGGTGGGGAACGGTCCGTTCCCATCCGGGATCAACGCCTTTCCGTACAGGCTGATGCCGTCATATTCCACACAGAGAGTTTCTGTTCGGTAGCCGGTCTTCTCCTCACCGGCAGGCTCGGGAAATCCTACATAATGGCCGACGCCGATGATCGCCGCAATTCCGGCAACCACCGCAAACGCCCCTGCGCCAATGAGAACTGCTTTCATCCATTTCTTCATGTCCATTCCTCCAATGTGCGAAAAATGACAGCAAGCGCCTGTTTTGCCTCCGGCATAGCGGTGAACACCTGAAAGGCGTGGCAGACGCTGTGACGGATGTCCAGCGCCGTTTGGTGTCCCTGCTTTTTCAGCTTTTCATAGAGTATCTTGGAATCATCCAGCAGCACCTCTGTGTCGGAGGCAGAAAAGAGCACCGGCGGAAGTCCACTGAAATCACCGTACAGCGGCGAGATGGTCGGCTGACGCAGATATTCCAAATCATCCGCTCGACTGCCGAATACGACCTTGATTTTTCCCTCCGCTACGGCAGTGCGGAGCATATAGTCCGTTGCCGCATTTTGGGTGTAGGACGGAAACTGGTCAGCCTGCGTCACACAGGGGGAGAGCGCTGCCAGTGCCCTTGGTTGGGGAAGCCCTTTTTCCTTCAGCAGCAGCGCCAAGGACAGCACCAGCGTACCGCCTGCACTTTCTCCCATGAATACGACATCCTTCGGGGAAACGCCGGTTTTCAGGAGCGCGGTATAGGCGGTCAGGCAATCCTCCAACGGGGCAGGCCACAGATTTTCCGGGGCGAGGCGGTAGTTGAAGGTCACGCAGTTGTAGCCGTAGTTGGCGGTAATGTACTGGCAGACTGCCCGCCGCTCCCTCGCGGAGCCGACGGTAAATCCGCCGCCGTGAATGTAGAAAATCGTTCCCTTTTGATTGCCGGTTTTTTGAATGAATTCTGCCGACAGTCCATCCAATTCGCCGAGCCGGACGGTCACGCCCTTGGGCGGCCTGGGGGGCTTTCGGTCATTTCGTTTTCGCTCCGCCGCGTAGTTATGGGGCTGCCCCGGCTTGTCCTGCGGCATACAGCGGAACACAAGGTTCATCATGCGGGCATATAGACTTGGCATTTTTTCACCCCTTGATCATTTTCCCAATTCCCCGGAAGAAGTGTCCGTTGGCTATTTCCAGCATACCGGGCAGCACGCCGCCCTTCATGCCGCCGGAGATCATCATGCTGCGCAGCGGGCTTCCGGCGGAGGAATTCATCAGCATCCGAAATTCCGGGTTTTCATAGTCTCTTTTGCCGCCGAAGCCCTTGGCGATGGTGGCTTCCACCGCCCGGAACATGATCTTCATGATGAGGCTGTGCTCCTTCATCTCCATGACGGTGTTGTCCATGGTGAACGAGCCTTTCTTCAGCACCGGCGGCGTATAGGTGCGCCCAAGCATGGCTTCCCAATCTGCCCGGTTGGGCTTGCCGGAGCAGCGCTCGTACCAGCTGCCGCCTTGCCATACCGGAATGGGCAAAACATCGCCGTTCTTTTCTATTTCTGCCCGCAACCCGCCAATGCAGACGGCGTATGTTCCGCCGGGTATTTTCCAGCCGTCCTGCCAGACGGCAAAGCTGCGGTCGGTCAAAGTGAAGGTGACCGTCCGGCTTTCGCCCGGCTGCAAGAATACCTTTTGGAAGCCCTTCAGCTCCCATAGAGGGCGGTGCAGACCATCCTGCGGGTCGTGCATATAGAGCTGTACCACCTCCGCTCCGGCACACTTGCCGGCGTTCTGAACAGTGACAGACACCGTATCGCCGTTGACCGTTAAATCGGAATAGGAAAACTCTGTATAGCTCAGGCCGTAGCCGAAGGGCCAGCGGACAGGCACGCCCGCCTTGTCATAGTACCGATACCCCACATAAACGCCCTCCTGATACAGGGCATCGGCGGTTTTACCATAAATTTCGGAGGACGGAACATCTTCATAGGTAAACGGCCAGCTTTCCGCCAGCTTTCCGCTGGGATTGACACGACCATACAGCAACTCGGCAATGGCCTCGCCGCCCGCCTGACTGGGCAGCCCCATGTAGAGGACAGCCTTCACCTCGTCCGCCCACGGGCATTCCACAGCGCTGCCGCACAGCAGCACGACCACTGTATGGGGGTTGGCGCTGACCACTGCCTCGATCATCCGCAGGTGACCGACAGGGAGCTTCATATCGTCCCGGTCAAAGCCCTCGGACTCATAGCGGTCAGGAAGTCCCGCGAAAATAACGGCGACCTCTGCCTGCTCCGCCGCCGCCCGCGCCTCATCCAGCAGCGCGTCCGTGGTATCGCCCCGGTCATCACAGCCGGGAGCATAGATGGCATCCGGCAGGAAGTTCAGCGGTTGAGAAAGCCCCGTGGGGTTGATGTGGCTGGAGCCTGCGCCCTGATAGCGCAGATTCTTTGCCATGGCGCCAATGACGGCAACTTTTGCGTCCTGCTTCAGCGGCAGGATGCCGCCTTCGTTTTTCAGCAGCACCGCACCCTCCGCTGCCGCGCGTTTGGCAAGGGCGTGGTGGGCTTCATAGTCGCAGGAAGCAGTCGCTTTCAGCGTTTCCGCTGCCCGGAACACCAGCTTCAGCACCCGGCGGGCGCTGTCATCCACGCAGCTTTCCGGCAACGAGCCGTCCTTGACCGCCTGCAAGACCTCTTTTTCCATGTAGTCGCTGCCGCCGGGCATATTCAGGTCGCAGCCCGCCCGGAAGCCCTCGATGCGGTCGTTCATCGCGCCCCAGTCGGTGACCACCATGCCGCCGAAGCCCCACTCCTCCCGGAGAATATCCGTCAATAAGGCCTTGTTGTCCGAACAGTGTACCCCGTTCAGCTTCGGGTAGGCGCACATGACCGTGGAGGGCCTGCCCTCCTTGACGGCGATCTCAAAGGCCGTCAGGTACAGCTCCCGCAGTGTGCAGTCATCCAGAACACTGTTGGATGTAAAGCGGCTTTTTTCCTGCGAATTTACGGCGAAGTGCTTAAGACTGGTGCTGATCCCCTGCGCTTCTGCGCCCCGGATGAAGCCCGCCGCCAGCTTACCCGCAAGATAGGGGTCTTCACTGAAATATTCAAAGTTCCGCCCGCAGAGCGGATTGCGCTTGAGATTGGCACCGGGGCCGAGGACAAGACCAACGCCCTGCTCCCTGGCCTCCTCGCCGATGGCTGCGCCGATTTCGGCAAGCAATTCCGGATCCCAGCTTCCGGCGGTGGTCACCTCGGCGGGAAAGCAGGTGGCGGGGCGGGAGGCGTGGACGCCCAGCATATCTGCCACATCCTCTTGCTTGCGAAGACCGTGAGGGCCGTCGCACATGAAAAGGGACGGAATGCTGTATTGTTCGTATTTCTTTGTTTCCCAGAAGTTTTCGCCGGAGCAAAGCGCAATTTTGTCCTCCAGTGTCATCTGCTGTAAGATTTTTTCAATGTCCATAGCTTCACCTCAAAAGGCATATGTTCCGCTTTCCAGCGTGACCGGCGGTTTCTCCGGCAGGTGCAGTTCGGCGGCGCAGTTGGCGGGAATGGTGATGGTATAGTGCCAGCCATCCGGCGTTTTCTCCCAGCCGCTTTCCACCCTGCCGTAGACGCTGTCATAGACGGCCTTGGCTCGTGTAAAGTGTCCGCCGGGGTGGGGCGCGAGGACAAAGTGATTCTCGCCGTCCACGCGGATGCCGCACATGGTATCGAACAGCCACGCCACCACAGCGCCCTTGGAATAATGGTTCAGGGACGCAATCCCGCCGTTTTCCGTGGCGGTGCCTTCCCAAGCCTCCCAGATGGTGGTGGCTCCGCTTTTGGGCATGAACAGCCATCCGGGCATCTCTTCGTTTTCCAGCAAACGGTAGGCTGATTCCAAGTCGATCTCCGTCAGCACATCCAAAATCAGCGGCGTGGATAGGAAGCCTGTGCCGACGCACCATGAGAAATGCTCCAGTGCAGAGAGCAGCCGCTTTTGCGCGTATTCCGTCTGCGCTTCGTCCAGCAGCTTAAATGCCAGCGGGCGGACAAGCTGCGCCTGTCGATCGGTATCCAGCGGGTAGGCGGGCGTCCGGCGCAGCGCCTGATAGCTCCTGCGGCAGCCGGCGGCGAATTCCCGGTAGGAGTTCGCTTCTTTTTCGTTGCCCAGCGCCGATTCCATCTCTGCCATGCTGTCCATCACATGGGCGGTGTAGGCGGTGGCCACCTCCGGATGAGGCACGGCGCAGTCCTTCCATGTCATGTGGTGGACACTCTCCGGCTCTGCCCACTCGCCGTAGGCCTGCCCGTAGTTGGAGAGATACCGCTTGTCCTCACTGCGCAGTCCCGTCCGTTTGGCGGTGGGATACCATTTGCCGCAGCGGTTCTGCATGAATTTGGCGTAGCGCCGCATTCCGTGGAGATACTTCTTCAAAACATCTGTGTCGCCGTACTGCTTCCACAGTACATACGGCATCAGTACACCGGCGTCCGCCCAGCCCACAGAACCGTTCATGGCGCGCATATAAAAGTCCGTGCCGCCCTCCGGCGCGATCTGGGGAAGACACCCGTTTTTCGTCTGCCAGTCGTAGACATCGTTCAGATATTTTTCCGCAAAGGGCAGATAATCAAAGAGATAGCTGGCCGTAGGGCAGAAGATCTGCGCGTCGCCCGTCCAGCCATGGCGCTCACGGGTCGGGCAGTCGGTGGGAAGATCGGCATGGTTATTCTTGGCACTCCAGACGGTATTCTCTACGAATTTGTCAAGAAGCGCGTTGGAGCTTTCAAAAAAGCCTGTGCGCTCCATGTCGGAGTACACCGCGATGGCGGTGAAATCCTCCGGCTGAAACGCCGCGTCGGTCTCTACCAGCACATACTGAAAGCCGAAGATGGCGAAGGTAGTCTTGTAGTGATTTTCACCCTCCTTGCAGGTGTAGATGACCTGCTGCAAGGGGGTTGTGATGTGCTTGTTGGCACACTGAATGTTCTTCTGCGTGAATTCGCCGTTCTCGTCCAGCAGCTCGCCAAAACGCAGCTTGATCTTCTGTCCGGCGTGGGCGGTTACGGTAAATTCCGCATAGCCCGCGATGTTCTGCCCGAAGTCCAGCACAGTCTTGCCGGAGGGGGTAGTGATGCAGACAGGCTTCAGCCGCTCATGCTCCGTGACGGGAACATTATTGGATGCAGAGGGGGTGACGGGATGGCTTGTGACCTTCGCCTTTCCCTGATACGAGGGGGTATTGTTGGCGTTGACCACCTCGCCGTCCTTGTTGTCGGCAAAGCGAATGGGGCCGTCGTTGGACCACTCCCAGCTTTCGTCGGTGGCAACGGTCTGCGCGCTGCCGTCTGTGTGCGTGAGCTCCAGCTGTGCCAGCAGCTTGGTTTCCGTGCCGTACTGATTTTTCAGCCCCCACGCGCCGCAGGAGCCGCGATACCAGCCGTCCGCCAGCTGCACCGTCAGGGTGTTTTCACCGTCTTGCAGCAGGGCGGTCACATCGTAGGTCTGGTATTGCATACGCTTGCGGTAGTCCGTAATGCCGGGGGTAAGAATAACATCACCAATGCGCTGGCCGTTCAGCTTTGCCTCGTACAGGCCGCAGGCGGTGATATAGAGCCGCGCTTTTTTTACATCGGAGGCACGAAAAGTCTTGCGAAAGCAGTCCACGGGATAGCGCTCTTTTTTGTTGACCGGATAATCGCCGGTGATCCACTCGGCGCTCCATGCGCCGATGCCGGTCTCGAAGGTGGCCTCTGTCCAATCGCCGGAATTGCCGTTTTCGTCCCAAAGCCGCACGTTCCAGAGTACCTTCGTTTTCGGCGGCACGGGTGCGCCGCCCCATGTTACGCACATGGCGGCGCTTTCCACCCTGCCGCTGTCCCAGAGGACGCTGCCGCTGTCATCGGCGGCAACGATCTGATAGGCGGTCTGCGTCCTACCGCCCTCGCAGTTCCAATAAAGCCGAGGCGCGGTGAAGTCCACGCCGACGGGGTCAAATAAATGCTCCGTTTTCAGTCGGATCGCCTGCATTCTCAGCCCTCCTTTTGCACTTGCGTCAAATCAGATTCAGAAACCAGCGCTTCGATCATGGGGCGGATATAGTCCCGCATCCACAAAAGCTGCCCTTCATGGTTCAGATGAATACCGTCTTTGATAAATAGCTCGTCTGCATAGCGCTGTCCATCCCACGTCATCGCCGATGCGTCCACAAACCAGAGATAGTCCGTTTCTTCGCAGAGCGCCTCCAGCGCCTTGTTGATTTCCTCGGTAAGCTCCCGGTATTCGCTGCGGCCGGGCAGAAGCAGACCGCTCATGACCACCAGCTTTGCGTCCGGGAGCCGGTCATGGATCTCGGCGAACATTTGCTTTTTATCGTCCATGCAGGCGGCGACCTTTTCCGCGTCTGTTCCCTTCAGGGAAACATAGTCATTTGACCCTGTCTGGAAGAACACAATGGCGGGATGGTAGGGATACAGCAGCTTGTCAGCATAGTGCATCAGATCCTGATCCGTGCAGCCGCCGAAGCCGTGGTTCTGCACCCGGTATTCCGGCAGATCGTTTTCCATCTCCGTCCACATACGGAAATTGGACGCACCATAGAAGATAATGCCGTTCTGGTTCTCCTCTGCGGGATAGGTCTGCTGGAGCTTTTCTACATCCGCGTCCCATGTATGCAGGAAGGAAAACGGGCCCCAGCCGATTTTCAGGCCGGTGATCACCAATCCCGCCAAAGAAGCCACGACCAGTGCGGCGGCAACGATGATTACGATTTTCAGAGGCTTCTTCATGTCTTATTTTCCCTCCCTTGCCTTGATCTCCGCCTGCTTCTTCTCAATGCCCTTTTCCACATTGAGGAACACCAGCAGCACCGCCAGGATCACGCCGGTGAACACCTCCAGCCCCACGAAGCCGAAGGTAATGACGCCCTTGACCGTGTCGGACTGGGCGGCGGCCACGGTGACGCCGTTCACGATCTCCGGGGCAATGTAGCCCGCGTGACCCAGAAGACCGTTGAAGACACCCGTGCAGATGCCGACCATCGCAACGGCAATGATGTTATACACGCTCATGGCCACGCCGTCCGAGCGGAAGCCGGTCTTCCACTCAAGATGGTCCAGCACATCGGCGAACAGCGCCATGAACACATAGGCGCAGGGCAGGCCGCCGATGTTCTTGATGAACTGTCCCACCAGCATAATGACCATATTCGTGGGGAACGCCCAGCAGATGGCGCCGCCGATGGCATAGAGGATAAAGCCCGCCAGCGTCACGTTCCGTTTGCCGAATTTCTTCGCCAGCGGCCACACGGCAAAGATGCCGATGCCCATGGGGATGCCGCCGATGACGGAGAGCATGGTCTGGGTGATGCCGTCGTTGTAAGTCCCGAGAACATAATTGCAGAAGTAGACAAGACTGATGTTTTTGATGGAAGTGCCGGCGGTGTAGATGAGAAAATACGCATAGATCAGCAGCATATATTTATCCGTAAAAATCGCCTTCAGCTGCTGTGCAAAGGGAACTGTCTTTTCTATGCCGGCACTCCGCTCTTCAAGGGTAACGCGCTCCTTGGTGAAGTAGTACTCCAGCAGCGTCAGCGGCAGCGCCAGAATGGAGAGAGCGCTCATCAGCGTGATCCATTTTCCCTGATCCACGCCGACCATGGGCATGATGACCATGGGGAACACCAACGCCACGAGAATGCCGCTCATCATGATGGTGGCGATCTGGTTAAAGACCGACAAACCGCCCCGCTCCGTGATATTGCGGGTGGACAGCGGTACCATCAGGTTGTGGCTCATGTTGAAAATGGTGTAGGCAAAGGAGTAGAACAGATTGTAGCTGACCATGACCCAGATGACCTGCACGGTCTCGCTGCCGCTTGGTACGGTGAAGAGCAGAATGCCCGTGACCGTCAGCAGCGGCGCAGAAAGCAGCAGCCACGGCCTTGCCTTTCCCTCTTTGGTGTGAGTGCGGTCGATGATGTAGCCCATGACCACGTTGGTAACAGAGTCGATGATCTTGGAGACGATGGGGAAGATCACCAGAAACGCCCCGCCCCAAACGTGAGTCAGCTTTAAGACATCCGTGTAGTAGACGTTCAGGTAGGTAGCGAGCACCGCGTTGAGCAGCAGCGCACCCGCAGGACCGAGCAAATATCCCAGCCACTTTTCCGCGGGCTTTACCTCCTCCGATCGAACGCGGCTTTGCAGCGCCTTGCAGTCCAATAGCGTACCTTTTTTCATAGTTGCTCCCTCCGACTTCTGCGGGCATCGTTTTGCCAAATTTTCCGATGCTCCGGCATTTTCTGTTGTCAGTGTAGCACAACGGCATCGCATTTCGCTTGCACATCTGTAACGGCTACGGTATAATTGTAACGAATTGGAGGCGATGACATGGCACAGATCGACCTGCCCTATCTCTGCACCACCATCGGGAATCTCTCCGGCGTCCCCGTGCGGATCTTTGAGGGCGAAAGCATGACCTTCTACTACTCGCAGGCGTACCTGCCCCGCGACCCCATGGCTGTCTACCGGGAGAAGATCTTCGCGGTGCGATCCCATGTGGGCTACCTCACCACGCCCCACTTCCACTGTTACGGCATCGTCAACTCCGGTGCCACGAAGATCGTCATCGGCCCCACCCGTCAGGTGGAGGAGAGTGACCAGGAGCTGCGGGAGCTGGCGTTCCGGGCGGACGTGGCCGCCGACGATATGGAGGATTTTATTGCGGGTATGAAGCGCATCGTCCGTATGCCCTTTGAGAGCATCCTGCAAATGCTGTGTACCATGAACCATGTCCTGAACGGGGAGACGCTGTCGCTGAAGGACATCACCATCTACGATGCGGAGCAGGAAAAGCTGCTGGCGCGGCAGAACGCGCGGCAGGCGGAGGAAAAGCTGTCCGTTCGGGTGGACGAGGCCCAGAGCCTGCACAACACCTACGACCTGGAGCAGCTGGTCATGCGCATCGTCCGCAAGGGGGACACCGCCGCGCTGAAGGAGTGGATCGCCCATGCCCCGGCTGTTCGCGGCGGCGTTCTGGCGGCGGAGCAGCTTCGCCAACGGAAGAATACCTTCATCGTCATCGCCACGCTGGTCTCCCGTGCCGCCATTCGGGGCGGCATGGATGTGGACGATGCCTTTTCCCACAGTGACTCCTATATCCAGCAGTGCGAGCTGCTGTCCTCACCGGCGGAGATCATGAATCTGCAATATCGGATGATCTTGGACTACACGGAGCGGGTGGAGCGGCTGCATCTGGGCAAGCACCCCACGAAGCTCACCGTGGATGTGGCAAACTACATCCAGCACCATATGTCCGAGCCCATTACAGCGGAGAAAATCGCGGAGGAGCTGTTCCTCAGCCGCCCGTACCTCTCCCGCAAATTCAAGGAGGAGACGGGCGAGAGCCTGACAGACTTCATCCTGAAAGAAAAAACGGAGGAAGCCAAACGCCTCCTCCGCTATTCGGATAAGCCCCTCACCGCCATCGGCGCCTATCTCGGTTTTTCCTCCGCCAGTCATTTTTCCAGAGTGTTCAAAACCTACGTCGGCAGCACACCCAGCGAATATCGGGATAAATACCTGTGACGTACCCGCCTTCGGCTTGACGGCGGCCGGGCAAAAGCCCGAAAATCGGAAAAGCTTTATCGGGAGTATACTGCCGATATGCTCAAAACCGAGCTGCGTAACCTATGTCCTACGCAGACTACTATTTGCATACCGGTTTATACACGATCCTGCTGAAACCGATCCAGCCCGCTTCGCAGCAGG
>OQVS01001004.1_pt1 | contig 19536 bp, 13 predicted proteins | sample 1691601 | NCBI WGS metagenome assembly OQVS01 (sample SAMN03418268, study PRJEB22391) | human gut metagenome | biome: human-gut; feature: organic feature; material: feces | host: Homo sapiens | place: Tanzania | collected 2013-01
ACATAAAATATATTACACCCGCCATTAAGGGATATATTCAATCCTTCTATTCCAATAATCCGCAGGTGAAAGATAAGTTTCTGGACATTTTTGAACACTGTGACGAAATTAAAAGCAAGCTGCTTTCCATGGCTATGGTTACTGAGAACGGGTTTCGATTTAATTGCTCGATAGAAAAAGTAGAAGTCAGAGCGCTTTCGGATGATGAGCTGTCAAAAACCGTTGCCGAATATCAACGCGCAGATGGGCAATTCGTTTATAATGGCATCTTTATGCCAAGGGAAAAAATTGTGGAAACCATTAAATCCAAATATGTGGTACTGCTTATTGTCGTTAAGCACCAGGTTGAGTCCTCCGAGGATACGGTTTTTGAATTAGATTTTTGACATTTGCGTAGAGGCCAATGAGTAGGTGCAACGAACCGATGTAGCCGGAAAGAGTTACCTCTTTGTTCGTAATGTGATGTTTGTGTTCTCTCTAATCAGTTCCTTTTTTATCAACGGCTCTGCGTGCTGCATATTGAAATAGACAGCTTTCATCCACCACATACTTGGAAAATGCGTCCTCATATATAGTCGGATATTCACTCTCGCTGACAGAATCCAGCAGTAACGGGTCCGCAACTACATCGACAAGCAATTTTTCTAATGCTTCTTGAACCTGCTCGAAGGGAGGTCTGATGATGAATCAGGCTGTGTTATTTGAGCGCCAGCCATTGAATGACCGTGGGTGTTTGGCCACAACATAGCAGCCCCTGTACAAGCCCATGTACAGGGGCGTTTGCTATACTGGGCAAAGAAACAAGCATCTTGCAAGGAGAGGATCTCATGTATCTGGAACGGTTTACGCTGCCCGATGCGGAGCAGGAAGAAGAGCTTATCATGGAGCGCATCTGTGAAACCCGGGACTGTGCCGGCTTTGTGGATAACCCGTATCCCTGCCGGCTATTCCCCGCAAGGGGGCTGCGGGAGCTTTATTTTCAAAATATGACCATCATTTACGGGGGCAACGGCTCCGGCAAAAGCACCCTGCTTAATCTGATTGCGGAAAAGCTGAAGCTGAACCGGATCGCACCCTTTAATTCCGGCGAGATGGTGAAGGCCTATGTGGACGCCTGCCGCTATGAAATGGCTTTTGACGAGGAGGGGTTCCGGCACACCGTCCCGGATGGCAGTCGGATCATCACCAGTGATGATGTTTTTGATTATATGCTGACCGTCCGCACCAATAACGATGAGATCGGGGAATGCCGGGAGGAGGCTCGGGATCAATGGGGGACGCGGCGGTACGGCAACACCGTCAAATTCCGCGGGATGGAGGACTACGATACCGTCAGAATTCAGCTTTTGGCAAGAAGCCGGTCCGTTTCGCGAAAGCAGCTTATCCGCCGGGTCGCCGGGGAGGAGGTCAAATTGAACAGCAACGGCGAAACCGCGCTGCGGTACTTTGACGAACGACTGAAAAACGACCGGCTGTACTGTCTGGACGAGCCGGAAAACAGCTTATCACCGAAGAGGCAGCAGGAGCTGGCGGCGATGCTGGAGCAGCTGGCAAGGTATTGCGGCTGCCAGTTTATCATCGCGACCCACTCTCCCTTTCTGCTTGCCATGAATAATGCCCGCATCTATAATCTGGACGCCGCACCGGCACAGGTGCAAAGCTGGTGGGAGCTGGAGAACACGAAGCTCTATTACCGCTTTTTCAAGCAGCACCGGGAGCTGTTTGAATGATGGCAGGTGACGGAGACATGGGATAGGGTTGCGGCACATATATAAGTCCGTACTATGGGACAGGATTTATCTTATAATAGGACTGTAATGCCCCTAAATTGCCAAAGGAAAGAGCATTCTTTGTAATGAGAAGGCGGTGGCTTCATTGAAAATGGCATTTCTGCAAAAAAATGAGGTTTATTTGCTGTAATTATTGGCAATATATCAAAAAATGTGGTATAATGCATGATGTGAATTTGTACCTAATGGTCAAATAAGCAAGGAACTTGCGTTGAACGGAGAAATATATGGAGCGATCACAGGTATACAGTGGAACCATTACGGCGGAGCAGTTTCTCTTTTATGAGATCCGCATAGCATCGAAATACTACCTTGACGGCGTTCCGGTTGAGGTGGCTATCGAGGAGATCAAGGAGAATAATCTATTTCAGTACCCCACCGAACGGCTGGTTTCCCGGATGGTTCGCAGCTGTTACAAGCGGCTGGACGCATTGGATAATGATGCCCTTCGGTGGGAGCTTTCTGCAGCACCCATTGCAATCGCAAAGCAGATCAACTTGTATGCGATGATGCGATACAATCGGCTGGTGTGGGATTTTATGGTTGGGGTGATAGGGGAAAAGTACAAGAATCAGGATTTTTCCTTTACACGAAAGGACGTGAATGCTTTCTTCTCCCACCTCCAGGAGCAAAATGATGATGTAGCAGGATGGAGCGAATTAACGATCAGTAAAATTAAGCAGGTATTGACCAAGGTGTTGGTTGAAGCGCAGATGCTTGACACCGTTAAATCAGATCGGCTGAATCCGCTGTTTTTGTGCGATGAGCTGGAGGAGGGCATTCGTGCCAACAACGATACAGAAGCACTGGCGGCATTTAATTGCTTTAGATAAGGAGGCAGCGGTATGGGGAATATAAAGCAGGAATTGGATCGAATTCGGGACAGGATATCTGACCCAAGCTTCCTTGCCAACAAGGGCTTGAGCAATGAAGTCGGCATCCATGTTTTTTGTTACGATCCGGCTGATGAGATCATTGCCCGAGATTTTATTGCTCGGCTAAAGGAGGAAAAAGGAACACCGTATCACATCAAGGAGTGTGATCTCTATGAGATTTTCCTGAAGCTTCTGGAGGATAAACGGGTTCTGAAGTCCGTAGATGTGCTGGAGGAACGACGGGGAAAGGACTATCTGCTCGACCAGCTTCAAAAGATCGCCACGCCGGAGGCATTGCTGGAATACATGAAGTATGAGCCCCATAAATACGGGGATGTGCTTTTCCTTACCGGGGTCGGAAAGATTTATCCGTTTATGCGTTCCCACAAGATGCTGGACAGTATGCAGCACCTTTTTGCAGATATTCCTATTGTGATGTTCTACCCGGGTTCGTTCAATGGGCAGGACCTTGGACTGTTTGGCAAATTTCTTGACGGACATTATTACAGAGCGTTCAACCTTTTGTAAATTGATAGATTGAGGAGAGACGGCATGAAGATTCAAAATATGTTCCAAAAGGACATCGACCGTGACATTAACGGCGTTATCAAGGTGTCACAGGATGACCAAGAAAGCTTAAAGCAGGAGTTAAGTGAGTATATCATCACCAAGGATCTGCGGCGGTGCTTCGATACATTCTTTGATAACTATTCAAGGGCAATCGACATTCCGACTGATAAGGTCGGGGTGTGGATCTCTGGTTTTTTCGGCAGCGGTAAATCTCACTTCCTAAAGATGCTTTCCTATCTGCTCTCCAACAAAAAGGTGGATGGCCGGGAGGCTCTTGATTACTTTAAGGACAAGCTGGATGATGCCATAACCTATGCCATGGTGGAAAGGTGCGTTCGCATCCCAACCGAGTCGATCCTGTTCAATATTGATATTGAAGGTCCTATCAAAAAAGATAAGACGGCAGTGCTGCGGGTGTTTGCAAAGGTGTTCTATAACCATTGCGGGTTTTACGGGGATGACCTGAAAACCGCCAAGCTGGAACGCTTTATTGATAAGCAGGGTAAGACCGAAGCTTTCCGTGCGGCATTTAAGGAGATCAACGGTGAGGAGTGGGTCGATACCCGCTCCGCTTCCGGCTTCTTCGAGGACGACATCGTTGAGGTAATGCAGTCGGTTCTCGGCATGAGTGAAACAGCGGCAAGAAACTGGTTTAACGGTGAAGAAAATGCCGATATGAGTATTAAGCAGCTTGTTTCCGAGATTAAGGAATATGTGGATAGTAAGGGGGATAACTTCCGGCTGCTGTTCTGCGTGGATGAAGTCGGGCAGTATATCGGCGATGACGGCGACCTGATGATAAATCTACAGTCGCTGGTAGAGGAAATCGGTGATAAGTGTCGGGGCAAGGTATGGGTCATGGTGACCAGCCAGGAGGGCATCGATTCTGTCGTAAAGATCACCGGCGATGATTTTTCCAAAATTCAGGGGCGCTTTAATACCCGCTTGAGCCTGTCCTCCTCGTCGGTTGATGAGGTAATCAAAAAGCGCATACTGGCAAAGACGGATGAAGCAGATAGCCTTTTGAAGATGGAGTATGAGAAGGAAGCTTCCGGGCTAAAGAGCCTGTTTGTCTTTGATAATCCCATTCTTGATATTAAGGGCTTTACCAGCGCGGAAGAGTTTAGCGCAACCTTCCCCTTCATCCCCTATCAGTTTATTATCATCCAAAAGGTACTTGCCGAAATCCGCAAGCACGGAAACTCCGGCAAGCACCTTTCCGGCGGCGAGCGCTCTATGCTTTCCGGCTTTCAGGAGGCGGCACAGCGCATCGAAAATAAGGATGAAAACGCGTTGGTTCCGTTTTATCAATTCTATGACACGGTGCATACCTTCCTGGAAAGTACCATACGCCGTGTGATCGACCGCTGCCAAAATGCCGCCGATGCCCATGACGGCTTGGAGCAGCAGGATGTCAATGTGCTGAAGCTGCTGTATTTGATTCGATACATCGATGATATTAAGGCGAACATAGAGAATATCTCTATTTTGATGATCGATGATATTCACGCCGACAAAATTACTCTGCGAGCCTCTATTGCGGCGTCACTGGATCGCCTGCTGACCCAAAATTATATCTCCCGCAATGGGGATACCTATACCTTCCTGACCGATGAGGAGCAGGATATTGCCGTTGAGATCAAAAACACCAGCGTAGACAGCGCTCAAATCGTCCAAAGCATTTCCCAGACAGTCTATGGTGAAATCTATCCCGCAAAAAAGTTTAAGTACGGCCGGTATGATTTTGCATACGACCAGTATGTCGATGAAACTCTGAACGGTGCCTCCTGCGGCGGAATGCGGCTGCGCATTGTCACGGCGGCAGCCGATTTCCTCGAGGGCGGAGAGGCAAGGCTTCTTATGGAATCCCAAATTAACAACGAGGCCATTGTAGTTCTCTCGGCGGATACTCCGTATTATGATGAGCTGGAGCAGGCAATGAGGATCCGCAAGTATGTAAAGAAGCGGAATGTTTCGCAAATGCCGGAAAGCTTCCAGCGGATCATTCGGGACCGCAACGATGAGGCACGGAGGCTGGAAAGTCATGCCCGCAGCTTAATCGAAAAGGCCATCGTTGATGGAAAGTTCTATGTCCACGGTGAGATCTTGGAGCAGAGATCCGGTTCTGCAAAGGAAAAGCTGGACGGTGCCATGACCAGCCTGGTGGAGAGTGTCTATTCCAAGCTGAATTATGTCAATCGGTTTGCCGACAGTGATGCAGACATTTTGGAGATCCTAAACGGAGCATATGAGGAGACCGGCATTGCCGGGACGGGCGCCAATAACGAGGAAGCACTAAATGAGATCAGCCAGTGGCTGGAGCTGAAAAACCAAAACGGCGTTGGCGGTACGATCTCGATGGGCGATGTGCAGCGCAGGTTCCAGGCACTCCCCTTTGGCTGGCGAGAAATAGACATTGCCGCACTGGTCGCGCGGCTGGTCGTACAGCAAAAGATCCAAATTCGATATGGCGGTGCTGTTGTCGAAAAGGACGACCGTCGGTTGGTGGATTATCTGCGAAAGAAATCTGAAATCGATAAGGCAATAGTGGTGCGCAAGGTTGCCCCGCCCGAGGAGCTGATTCGTAAGAGCGTAGCTTTCCTGCGGGATTATAAGAATGCCATGGATGTTCCCACCGATGCGGATGCCTTGAATAGCTATGTTTTGGCGATATTTGAGGCGAAACGGGAGTACTGCCAAAAGCTTTTGGATAACTACTATTCCAATGGAACATATCCCGAAAAGGAGAAGGTGGAAACAGAATACAGGCTGATGATGGATATCCTTGGACAGCGCAAGGACAACATTGCGTTGCTCACCAATATGGTTCGTCGGCAGGATGAGCTGTTTGAGTCCGCAGTGGATATGGAAGATGTGGAAATGTTCTTTAAGGCGCAGAGAGAGGTGTATGATGACGCTCAAAGATGCCTTACCGATATAAGCAGAGAACGTGAGTATTTTGCAGCGGATGCTGATACCATTAAGGCCATTGGCGATATCACAGCCATTCTCTCCATGCCCCGCCCCTATTCCCGCATTGGCGAGCTGCCTGAGCTGATTCGCAAAATCAATACAGCATATGCCAAGCAGTTGACTATAAAGCGCGAGGAAGTGCTGGAAAATATTCGTCACTGCATGGAGGACATTCACCAGCTGGCTGGTGAGGTGAGAAATGCCGGAGATGTTCTGCGAACAGCTGACGGATATTTTGAAGAAAAGCGCAAAGCGGTAGCCGAAGCCACCACGCTGACCCAGTTGGATGCCATGACCACGCAGGTGCTGAAATACAGTGAAAATACCTGCCGCTACCTGGAAAAGCTGCACGATGACGATGATCTCCCCGGGTCGGTGTCTCCTGCAAGGAAGATTACCACGATTCGTAGGTATGACCTGTGCGCTGCCAAACGGCTGCAAAGCAAGGAAGACATTGATAAGTACGTCGAAGCGATCCGCGAAAAGCTCATGAAGACGCTTGAAAGCTGTGATAGTGTGCAGATCAACTAAAAAAGATGGATGTCTGTTGTACAAAGATCGAGACAGCAGAAGTTCTGGGATTAATCTTATTGCTTATCAACTATATTGGGAGAAAGAATGCGATTAGTGGGCTTCAACTTTCCAAGGAGGATTTCATATGAAGATATTTGTGGATACCAGCGGGGATGCTACTCGATATTATGAAACAGCGCACTGGGGGTGGCAAACCCAAAAGCAAATGTTTTTGGGACTTAGGCAGGGATATAAAGATGCTGCAGATCAACTAGTGGAATTTGTGCTAAGAGCCCATAATATAAGGATCCAGGATCAGCTGATCTTCCCAATTTTATTCAATTATAGGCATAGTATAGAGCTATTTCTAAAGTCGATATATATGCGTGCAACTAATAAATTATGTAAAGGGCATGATCTGCTTGACATTTGGATGCATATCGAGAATGACGTAATAGAAGGACTCCATTCGACCAATGGAAAACACTCACTCAATATAGATAGCACTCTTTTGGCAGGAATTAAAGAAGGCCTCAGCGAATTATTAGGTGCTGATATGAGCATTGAAGAGAGAGCTGTACATTCAAAAGGAGATAAAATGGCAGACATTTGGCGGTATGCATTGTCTAAAGATGAGCAACTATACTTTAATAAAAATCACAGCATAGATTACTATGCATTACGAGATGGCGTAGATGAACTTTATAAGATGTTGGACTATATGTATAATTTAATTGATAATTTTTTAAGCTGAGAACAAGTGATATGGGAAGACTGATTCTCGCTAAATACCCCGCGCATTAGCCATAATAATATAATCCATAAATCCATATTTGCCGTGAGTTACGAGAAGGAGTTTCAAATGATTTATACGCTAATGCATTTTGATGCGCCGCTTATTGTGTTCTCCGCCGAAAGGCAAGCGGAGGTAAATATCAAAATAATTGAGGTTCACAAGGAAAACGAAGAGTTGTTCCCTCTCGATTTGGCTGAAATATCCGAAAGAGGTATAGTATCGTGGATCAAGCACCGTTCTATACCCAAAAACCGCGCCTACGTTGATACTCTGCTCTCCTCCTTGGGGTTGAGCATAAACCGTCCTTTGGATTTGATAAGCGTATCAAAGGGGCTTAGCCTAAATGACTGCTATTGGCTGAAGCAAGAAGACAGCAGTGACAGCTTTGATGGCGTGAATCTATATGATAACAGGTTCAGCCGTGTTTTGGGGCAAATAGCATTTACCGGCTACGGCAGCAGCAATGTTTCGGGGCTGACTTCAAGTCCGGAATTTACCACAAACGGCATGCTTCCTAAGTGCTGGCGAAGAATTGATGGCAAGATTCTTCTGTACAAAGGCGGCACAATGGGCGCATCCAACACTGGAAATGAGCCGTATTCGGAGTTTTACGCTTATCAGATCGGAAAAATCCTTGGCATAAATGTCATCCCGTACAATCTCTCGAAATGGAAAGATATACTCTGCTCGACCTGCGAGCTTTTTACCAGCAAGGATCTTTCCTTTGTCCCCGTGGGAAGAATAGTCCGCTCCGGCGGGATGCAGGCAGTTAAAGAGTACTACAAAGAATTGGGACCTGAATTCGAGAAAGCACTGAATGATATGTTAATTTTTGATGCCTTGATCTTCAACACGGACAGGCATTATGGCAATTTTGGATTCCTCATTGATAGCCATACAAACAGTATTATTGCGCCCGCTCCGCTTTTTGACCATGGAAACAGTTTATTCAATTTTGCCGGCGTGGATGCACTCAAAAGCAAAGAAAGCTTCTTGAAATATGCAAAAGCACAGATGCCGTGTGTGTACGACGACTATGTTGCAGAAGCAAAAAAGGTCTTGACCCACGATTGGCGAAACGCTATCAGAAAGCTTCTGGATTTTAAGCTTCCAAAACACAGCAGGTACAACCTCGGCAAAGAAAGATTAAGCCTTATTGAATATGCCGTTAGCCAAAGGGCATCGGAGCTTCTGGAGGGATAATTGATATGGGACGACTGATAAGCGATAAATACGCCGCATGGAAGGCCGAGTGCGAGGCCCGCTTTTTGCAGCTCCAAAAGAACGAGGAGGAGCTGAACCGTATTTTTATCGATATTTACGGCTTGCAGGGCGAATTGACGCCGGAGGTGGCAGATAAGGATGTGACGGTGCACAGGGTCTTTGACAGCAAGGATGATGTTCCGGAGACCATGAAGGGCAGCAACTATATCCGCACCATGCGGGATGAGATCGTTTCGCTGATCTCCTATGCTGTGGGCTGTATGCTGGGACGGTACTCCCTGGATGTGGAGGGACTGGCCTATGCAGGCGGCGAGTGGGACGACAGCAAGTATAAAACCTTCATCCCGGATAGCGATAACATTATCCCCATCTGCGATGACGAATACTTTGATGACGATATCACCGGGCGCTTTGTGGAATTTGTACGCACGGTTTATGGCGAGGACACACTGGAGGAAAATCTCCGGTTTATTGCCGCTGCCCTTGGCGGCAAAGGAACTCCCCGCGAGGTGATCCGCGGCTATTTCCTAAATGACTTCTACGCCGACCACCTGAAAACTTATCAGAAGCGCCCCATCTATTGGCTGTTTGACAGCGGGAAAAAGAATGGCTTTAAGGCGCTGGTTTATATGCACCGCTACCGGCGGGATCTTTTGGCGCGGCTGCGCACCGACTATGTGCACGAACAGCAGGAGCGCTACCGTACCCAGCTTACACAAATCGGCGAAGCCATGGACCGTGCCGAAGCCACCAACCGTGTACAGATGGCCAAACAGCAAAAGAAGCTTCAGGAGCAGGCCGCAGAGCTGAAAGCCTACGAGGAAAAGGTGCATCACCTTGCCGACCGAAATATAGAAATTGACCTGGATGACGGCGTGAAGCATAATTATGAGCTATTCGCCGATGTGCTGGCAAAAATAAAATAAGAGAGCGCAGGACATCAAGAGAGGGCATGGGGTATGAATAAGAGCAAGATCCAAAAATTTGCTATGTGGGCACGTACAGAGCTGATAACCCAGGTAAAGCAGCGTGCCTACCAATATGGAATTGACGAATCCGGCTTTGGTGATACATCGGCGGAAGCCATTAGCGGACGGTTGCTTACCGCAGAGGAAAGAACCCAGCGGGAGGAGCTGATCCGGCTGGTGAAGAAAAAGGGGTATAATCAAGTCATGGAGGAGGTTGCCTACACTTGGTTCAACCGCTTTATTGCCCTGCGCTTTATGGAGGTCAACAACTACCTGCCCTCCCATATTCGGGTATTTTCCGATGCCTCCGGTGCGTTTAAGCCGGAGATCCTTCGTGATGCGCTGCATTTGGAGCTGCCCGGGCTGAACCACGCCAAGGTGGCAGAATACATAGAGAACAGCGAAACCGAAGCCCTGTACCGCTACCTGCTGCTGACGCAGTGCAATGCCCTGAATGAGGCGCTGCCGATGATGTTTGAGCGGATGGGCGGCTATACCGAAATGCTGCTGCCCAATAACATTCTGCGCCCGGATAGTGTGCTTGCCCGGCTAGTTGCAGATATTGATGAGCAGGACTGGACCGATCAGGTGCAGATCATCGGCTGGCTGTACCAGTATTACAACACCGAGCTGAAAGACGATACCTTTGCCCAACTCAAGAAGAATGTTAAGATCACGAAAGAGCGCATTCCTGCTGCAACGCAGCTTTTCACGCCGGACTGGATCGTCCGCTATATGGTGGAAAACTCTCTCGGCAGACTTTGGCTGGAAGGACACCCCAATGCCGAGCTGCACGACGGCTGGAAATACTATCTGGACGAAGCCGAGCAGGAGCCGGATGTGGAAGCGCAGCTTGCCATGCTCCGCGAGGAATACAAGACCATCAAGCCGGAAGAGATCAAGGTCATTGACCCCTGCATGGGCAGCGGTCATATCCTCGTCTACGCTTTCGATGTGCTGATGCAGATTTATACCTCTGCCGGTTGGGATCAGCGCGAGGCAGCGCAGAGCATCCTCAAAAATAATCTCTTTGGGTTAGACATTGATGACCGTGCGGTGCAGCTTGCCTATTTTGCGGTGATGATGAAGGCGCGGCAGTATGACCGCCGCTTGCTCACGCGCGGCATTCAGCCGAATATTTACTCCATCTGCGAGAGCAACGGTATTTCGGCGGACGTGATAGCATATTCCCATGGGGACAATGCAAAGCTGAAAGCCGATATTGAGAGCATTGTCACCGAGCTGCACGACGCCAAGGAGTACGGGTCTATCCTGAACATCACGCCCGTAGACTTTGCCGGACTGTACGCCCGGTTTGATGAGATCCGCAATGACATCAATATGATGCAGATGTCGGCGCTGGATGAACTACTGCCGCTGGTCAAGTGCGCTGAGGTGCTGGCGCAAAAGTATGATGTGGTGGTGACGAATCCGCCGTATATGGGCAGCAGCGGCATGAACCCCCTGTTGACGAACTATGTTAAAACCAACTACCCGGATAGTAAGAGTGATCTGTTTGCTTGCTTTATCGAACGCTGCGGGCAGATGGCGAAGAAGAATGGCTATCAAGCGATGATCACGCAGCACGCATGGATGTTCCTGTCCAGTTTTGAGAAGCTGCGTACAAAACTGCTGACGGTCGATATTGTCAATATGGCGCATTTGGGCGCAAGAGCCTTTGAAGAAATCGGCGGCGAAGTGGTACAGACCACATCGTTTGTTATCCGCAAGAGCCATGTTACGGACTATAAAGGCGAGTATTGCCGCCTGATTGAACCAACTACGCAGCAAGGGAAAGAGGATATGTTCCTTGCAGGTGAAAACCGCTATGAAGCCGACCAGTCCAACTTCTCCAAAATCCCCGGTTCTCCGGTGGCGTATTGGGTGAGCAAGGAGCTTTATATCGCATTTGAAGAAGGAACTATACTCGAAAATCTTGCACATCCCAAAAAAGGACTTGCGACGACCGATAACAACCGATTTCTTCGCCTGTGGCATGAAGTTTCCTTTAGTAAGGTCGGGATAGGATTTGACAATGCCAAAAGTGCCAATAACACTCAAAGAAAATGGTTTCCACTTAATAAAGGCGGTGAGTTCCGAAGGTGGTATGGAAACAAACAGTTTCTTGTTAATTGGGAATCTGATGGTGCCGAAATGAAAGCTGCCATCATTAAACGATATAATGGAGGAAGCTACACAAAAGAAATTCGTAGTGAGGACAAGTACTTTCAAGATTCGATTACATGGAGTGCATTGACCGCTGGTGCATCAAGTTTTAGGTATTCAGATTACGGAGCTTTATTCGATTCTGCTGGTTCATCCATGTTCCCAGAAAACAATCGAAAGTATATTTTGGCTGTATTAAATACAAAAGTTTCAAATGAAATATTAACAGTTATCAATCCAACCTTGAATTATGGTGCTGGCTCTATAGGTAATATACCGATAATAATCGTTGAGAAAAAGAAAGAGAGAGTCGAGGAACTTTCAGATAGCTGTATTCAACTATCGCATTATGATTGGGATTCCTATGAAACCTCATGGGATTTTAAGCGGAATCCGCTGGTGTGAGGTGCGATATGACCACAAATGAGATTATTACATTGATATTGGCAACAATTGCCGCATTGTTCTCTATATGGTCTTTTTTCCTTGAGAGAACACGTAACCGTAGAGAAGCAACAATCCATGCATTTGATAAGCTCCAAACAGAGATACTCGGCAATGATGATTTAAGCCTGAACAAAATAACTCCAGAACTTGCTGAATCCTATGTTTATAAACATGAAGAGTTTAAAAACTCAAAAGCATATAATGATCAATGGCGGATCATAACCGAAAAGCTGGCACTGCTGGAGCACTTCTCCGTCGGAATTAATTATCGCACATATGATTTAAAAGTTTTAAATGCAATGGCTGGAAATCTTATTGTCAGGGTATGGAATAACCTGCAACCAATCGTTAAACGCAAACGTGGTCAAGATGATGGGAAAGACAACTACAAAGAATTCGAGAAAATGGTCGAAAATCTTAAACGCCTTCGCAACGGAAACGCAATCAGAAATAGGATACTTGGAAAAGGAGATTGAGGGAGTCCACCATGCCTAACGAAAAAATACAATTTAGCCTGAAGGAACGCTTTGCTGCCCCGCTGCCGGAGTTTTACCACCGCCGCATCGTGTTCTGGCAGGATCCCGACCGGGAATTTGAAAAAGATGTGGACGAGCTGGAGCTGCCGGGGGTGCGCGTCATCCGCCTTACCGGCACCAATAACTTTGCCGTAAAAAAGCTGCTGCTCCACGATGATCTGCAAAGCGATTTCCTCATCTACTGCCCCCTTGCCTACGCCGATGAGCAGGAGGACTGGCTGCAGGATATCGAATATTACAGCGAGATCTTCCAGGCGGATTTTATTTCCCTGCAAATGGAGGAGCTGAATATTGCGCCTTCCACCGCCATGCGCCGGGCAGTAAAGCTGTATGCCCGCTTCCTGGAAAGCAAGGAGCGCCGCCTAAAGCTGCGCCGCATCGGGCACGAGTACCAGTCGCCGGGGCAACTGCACATTGATGTGATGACTGTCTTGGCTGGGGTGGAGGGTGGCACGCCGCAGGATATCATCATCGCAGTGCTTTCCGCCGGGCTGGAAAAGGAAACCAACCCCATCCTGCAAAGTATTCACCGATTCGGCAGTATCGGCGCCTTCTGGGAGCTGGTGCGCCGCCTTACCGGGTACATCGAGGAGGAGGAAAAGCCTCTGTCGGACTTCGCTGCGCACATATTGCTTACTGCGCTTTCACAAACCATGAATGCCTCGGTTTTCCGGGGCTTGGAACGGTTTATCTCCGAAACGAACAAAGCCTACTGCTACGGGATCGTCCACGAATGGCGCTCTCAGGAGAATAACGACAGCCTTTATGAGATCTGCCGTACCATAGAGCAGGAACTGCGGCTCCCTGCCCGCTTTGAAAAGCTGGAGCCGGAGGCGCTGCTTGCCGGAGATGTTTTCCCCTGCATCAATGAAAGCATATTGAAGCAGCTTTACAGCGAGATCGCCGAGCATGTGGTCAGAACCGAGCTGATTATGAAGGTATGCGCCAACCGCCGGACGGCCGGTTGGTATGCCCGCTTCTCGGATTATTTTGACTGCCTGTTTTTCACCGGTAAAATGCAGCTGTTCTATCAGGAACACAGCAGTGGGTTTCATATCGTCGAACCCCAAAAGATATGGGAGCTGTACACCAGCGAGCTTTACCGTATGGATAGCTACTACCGGCGGTTCCATCTTGCCTTTGGCAATTCGCTGAAAAAGCCCAACGACATTTTAGAGGATCACCTAAAGCGTTCGCTGGACTTCGTAGAGGCGTTGTATCAAAACTGGTTCCTGCGGGAGCTGACCACCTGCTGGACCAATGCCGCTGCTGATGACTTGGCTGTTTTGGGCTATGTTTCGGAAATCGAAAAGCAGCGGAATTTCTATAAAAAATATGTTGCACCTGCAGCCGGGAAAAACACCCGTGCGTTTGTTATCATTTCGGATGCCCTGCGATATGAGGTCGCTGCCGAACTAACCGAACGCATTCTGCATGGCACGAAAGGGACAGCCGAGCTGGAATCCATGCAGGCGATTTTCCCCACCGTCACCAAATTCGGTATGGCGGCGCTGCTGCCCGGCAGGACCTTATCCGTTGATGAGGGGATGAATGTTCTGGTGGATGGATGCCCGACCCGTTCCACCGCAGAGCGCAATGCTATTTTGACTGCTGCTGACCCAAGTAGTGTCGCTATACAGTCCAAGGACCTTTTTGCGATGAAAAAAGAGGAGCGCCGCGAGCTGACGGTCGGCAAGGACGTTATCTACATCTACCATAATTGGATCGATGCTACCGGGGATAAAGCATCTACCGAAACGAAGGTATTTGATGCATGCGAAACCGCCATTCAGGAAATCATCACCATTCTTCGCGTTATTATCGGCGATTTAAGCGGAACAAATATATTCATTACTGCCGATCACGGATTCTTATATTCCTACCGGCCGCTCGTCGAAAGTGACAAGCTGAATCGAAAGGCGTTCTCCGGGGAGGTGCTGGAGCTGGGACGGCGTTATGCGCTTACCGCGTCGGATACAGAAGCAGAGCATCTTTTGCCGATCTGCCTAGCGCATGAACTGGACGGGGCTTCTATCAAGGGCTTTGCTCCGCAGGATACTATCCGCATGAAGGTTCAGGGTGGCGGAGAGAATTATGTCCACGGTGGTATCAGCCTGCAAGAATTGGCAGTACCGGTAATTGCCTTCAAGAATATCCGCGCGTCCTACAAGAATTATGTTGAGGTCAAGAATGCCGAGCTGAAGCTATTGAGTGAAAGTCGAAAGGTCTCCAATTTGATCTTCTCCTTGGAGTTCCATCAGCGCCAGCCGGTAGGCGATAAGATCCAGCCATGCACCTATTCTATCTATATGGCGGACGATACGGGCGCACCGGTCAGCGACCGGCAAACGGTAATCGCAGATAAATCCAGCGAGAATGCGGCTGACCGGGTGTTCCGTGTCCGCTTTAACCTGAAAGCAGGAACCTATGATAAGAATAAGGTCTACCACTTGGTGATCGCCAATGACATTGACCGTGAAGAACTTGAGTTCCACATCGACATCGCCTTTGCCGATGATTTTGGGTTTGATCTGTGAGGTGACAAAAATGGATGAACAGATGTTGAGCAGCATAACCGACGATAAAAACGCCTTGATCGACCAAAAGCTGCGCAGGGTGTTTGATGGGCGCATTGTTCGCAAGGATCTGACCAAGAAGATTAAGGAAGGCGCCAATGTCCCCGTCTATGTGCTGGAATTTCTATTGGGTCAGTATTGCAGTGCCGATGACCCGGAGATCGTAGCAAGCGGCGTCGAAAACGTTAAGAAGATCCTTGCCGAAAACTACGTGCGTCCCGATGAATCACAAAAGATCCTCTCTATGCTGCGGCAGCGCGGCAGCTTTACCGTCATTGATAAGATCACGGTCAACCTAAATATTAGGTGGGATTGCTACGAAGCCGAGTTTTCCAATCTCGGCATTAAAGACGTCCCCATTTCGGAGGACTATCCCTCGAAATATGACCGTCTGCTCTGCGGTGGCATATGGTGCATTGTGCAGCTGGAATATGAGTACAATGAGGAAGAAAAAATGGTTTCTCCCATCCATATTCGTAAGCTAACCCCCATTCAAATGCCTCATGTTGATATCACAGAGCTGAAGGAGGGGCGCAAGGCCTTCACCCAGGAAGAGTGGATGACGGTCATGCTTCGTTCCATCGGGATGGAACCGGATAAGCTGACCGAGAGGGAAAAATGGCTGCTGCTTGCCCGTATGCTGCCGCTGGTGGAAAATAACTTTAACCTTTGCGAGTTGGGCCCCCGCAGTACCGGAAAATCCCACTTATACAAGGAGATCTCCCCCAACAGCATCCTTGTTTCGGGTGGACAAACCACCGTCGCCAATCTGTTCTACAACATGGCCAGAAAGGCCGTAGGGCTTGTCGGCTTGTGGGACTGTGTGGCATTTGATGAGGTTGCCGGCATTTCCTTTAAGGATAAGGACGGCATTCAGATCATGAAGGACTACATGGCGTCTGGCTCCTTTGCCCGCGGCAAGGAGGAAAAAGCAGCCTCGGCTTCAATGGTTTTCGTCGGCAACATCAATCAAAGCGTTGATGTACTGCTTAAAACCTCCAGCCTGTTTGACCCGTTCCCGCCGGAAATGGGCACCGATACGGCATTTCTTGATCGAATGCACTGCTATATCCCCGGCTGGGAAATCCCTAAATTCCGCCCCGATTACTTTACCGATGACTATGGCTTTATTACCGATTATCTCGCCGAATTTGTGCGGGAGCTGCGAAAGGAGCAGTACGGTGATGCTTTGGATAAGTATTTCCGCCTTGGCAAAAATCTCAACCAGCGGGATACCATTGCTGTCCGTAAAATGGTCGGCGGTTTTATCAAGCTGCTTTATCCTGATGGAGAATATACCAAGGAGCAGCTGGAGGAGATTCTCAAGCTTTCGCTGGAGATGCGCCGCCGCGTCAAGGAACAGCTTAAAAAGCTGGGTGGCATGGAATTCTACGATGTCAACTTCTCCTATATTGATAATGAAACCTTTGAGGAGCATTATGTTTCCGTACCGGAGCAGGGTGGAGGCAAGCTGATCCCGGAGGGCATCGGGAACCCCGGTCAGGTCTACACTATATCCCGGGGAAAATCCGGCATGATCGGCGTTTATCGTCTGGAATCCCAAATGCTTCCCGGCAGTGGAAAGCTGGAAAAGACCGGCGTCGGTTCCGATTCCAAGAGCAAGGAAGCAATCAATACTGCCTTCAATTATCTTAAAGCGAATGCCGGTCGGATCAGCGGCGCCATCAGTACCACATCAAAGGATTATATTATCAACTATCAGGATCTGCAGGGCATCGGTATGACCGAGAAGCTGGCGCTGCCAACCCTGATCGCGCTGTGCTCCATTGCCTTGGCAAAGCCGACAACAAGCAGCCTCGCCGTTCTCGGGGATATCAGCATTGCAGGAACGATGCTGAAGGTCGATGAACTTGCCAATACCTTGCAGGTTTGTTTGGATAGCGGCGCCAAAAAGGTTTTGCTGCCCATCACCTCTGCAGCGGATCTCGGCACGGTTCCGCCGGAGCTGATCGGCTGTTTTAACCTCATTTTCTACCAAAGCCCGGAGGACGCTGTATTTAAGGCGCTCGGTGCGGAATAAGTCGGTAAAGGGGGCTGTTCCCATAGCAAGACACGGAAAAAGCAGTAAGAGTAGCCGCTCTGAACCGCTTAATTCTTTTGCTCGATCTTACGGCAGCGGCAACACTGGGTTACATTGCTGCCACACACCGTGAAAAGCAAGGGAGAAATCGTAGCCGGAATATGCAGTTGCCGATGCTGCAATGGGGCTTGGCAAGCTAAATACGACCGATGATGTGTTGAAGCTTGGCGGAATGCTTGGTGCCATGGGCGCTTTTGACTCCGATGATGGACCGGACTATTCTGCAAAACATACCCGCTATGCATGGCGCCTCAATTGTGAGGGCGGCTCTGATTACGGCATCGACCCTGCCGAATATGAAACTCGGACGGAGTATAATCATGCCCTCTGTGCAGCAAAGCAGAGGGATAATGAACCTGTATCAAAGCCATCGTCCGGCAAAGCAGCCCCATCGGCACAGGAAAAGGAAAGCCGGCCCATCGCAAAGAAAACAGTAGTCATGTGCCGGGTATCACTGCTGCAATCTGGGCAAAACAAAGACTATCTTGCCAACGATGAACCGCTAAAGGTCGGTGACTGTGCAAAATAATGACGGCAAAACGGAGGACGGTATCATTCTTTCCATCGAGCAGCGCACTGCAGATACCGCCGCAGATCCTTGCAAAGCGGGTAAAATCATTGCAAAGAAATAGCATAGGGCGGAAAAGACATCGAGGCCGTTCTTGTGAAGCGCAATCATTCGCATAGCACTACTGTGTAAAATAGAAAGGGGGGTTCTCGTGCCCACCATTGTTGCCCTGGGCGAAATGCTCATTGACTTTGCCCCGGTGGCTGCCGACGCCGCCGGATACCCAACGCTAAAGGCCCAGCCGGGCGGTGCGCCCTGCAATTTCCTCGCCGCATTGCAAAAATACGGCTGCTCCACCGCAATGATCGGGAAGGTCGGGGACGACCGCTTTGGCCGCCTGCTCGTTAAAACCGCCGCCGATTGCGGCATTGAGACCCGCGGCATCATAAAAGACGCCGCTGCCTTCACCACCATGGCGTTCGTCACGCTGGATGCCGAGGGAAACCGGGAATTCAGCTTTGCCCGCAAGCCCGGCGCCGATACCTGCCTGACCGAGCACGAGGTGGATTACAGCCTGATCAACGCCTGCCGGGTGTTCCATTTCGGCACATTAAGTCTAACGGATGATCCCGCGCGAACCGCGACCCAAAAGGCGGTGGCATACGCCAAAGCGCGGGGCAAGCTCATCAGCTTTGACCCCAACCTGCGCAAACTGCTTTGGCCGGACGACGACGCGGCAGCAACGCAGATGGAGTGGGGACTGCATCAAGCGGATATCGTCAAAATCAGCGATGAAGAAGTGGATTTCCTGTGGCACACCACTCCGGCGGCAGCGGCGCAAAAGCTGCTGCGGGAGTACGGCGTCCGCCTTGTTTATGTCACCATGGGCCCCCGGGGCTGCTATTTTGCCAACCACAGCGGCAGTGGCACGACCGCCTGCCCCACCGGCATCCATGTGTATGTTGCCGAGATCGTTGAAAATGGGCTAAACAACGTGAAAGACAATGGCGGCAATCTCACTTCTCAGATCGAGCTTGTCAACCGCATTGTGTCCACCATTATGACTGAAACAAAAGAAGCTGACTTCGACACGCTTTCCGTTGCAGAGCGTGCGGAGCAGCTTCTTGCACTTTTTGATAAGAAAAACAATGTGCTGGCACTGGACGAAAGGGCTGAGATCATCCGCCCGGAGACCTCCATTGCACAAAGCTCGCTTTTCACCGGGGCCATTCACGAGCCGCAGATGTTTACCGAGCTCAAAAAGTAGATTGTATCGGCTGATCGGATCGATATGCTGGTGTCCTTCATCAAATGGAGCGGTCTGCGGCTTATCATGGACGAGCTGCGAGAGTTTACGCACAGCGGCGGCGAGCTCCGCATTATCACCACTTCCTACATGGGCGCAACAGATGTGAAGGCCGTTGAGGAGCTTCGAAAACTGCCCAATACGCACATCAAGGTCAGCTACAACACCAAGACGACCCGGCTCCACG